>VSSQ01000026.1_pt1 | contig 288087 bp, 301 predicted proteins | sample 4763081 | NCBI WGS metagenome assembly VSSQ01 (sample SAMN12137344, study PRJNA551015) | bioreactor metagenome | isolation source: SDC9 anaerobic chlorinated ethene degrading culture | place: USA: Knoxville, Tennesee | collected 2015-01-01 | reverse complement strand
ACTGGAGGGTATTCTACATCTTCATAAATCCCTGCAACACCAAATAAGGAGAACCAAATTGACCAGTAAAGCAGTGGTTGCAAATTCGCAAGTTCACGAAGTTGAAGAAAACACCGAAGCTATTCGCATTCTTGACCGGTTTCATAAAAACCAGTGCATAGTATGTGACTCCGAGGACATTGATTGGGAAGCATTGCTTTCGGCGAAAACAGATAATCGTACAAAGGTCATTGAGGCTCTGGATAAAGATGTACAAACACTCATTCATAAAATCATAGCTTTAGTGCCTGAGAACGATCCATTCAATATAAAAACTATATTATTGGAAGCCGTCTGTGCTGGTGACAAGAGTAAGCTTGATACTTTAGTCGCTGATATTGCCACAATTAAAAAGATGTTTGAGCGTCAAGTTATGAATGAACTCGCTACGGTTTTTCAGGGAAGTGACCTGCCTGAAAAATTAGTGGAATATCAAAAACTACTTGAGGAAAAGCCTGAAATCACCGAAGAAGATATGCTCTATATTGAGGAAATTATCAGTAACAGCATGAGCAAGACGCTCACGCTGGAGCGTGATGATAAAAAGAACTTACGAATAACCCTTTCAAATAGTGAATTCTTGGGAAAAGTGAGGGATGAGTTGCCGTTAAGTACGGGAGAGCAGAACTTCTTATCACTGACATTTGAATTTCTCAAAGCGAAGAACTCATCGTGCCCTATTGTAATCATTGATGACCCAATATCGAGTTTTGACTCGATATACAAAAACAAAGTGGTTTATGCCATCGTTAAAATGCTTCACCGTAAAAAGCGAATTATCCTTACTCACAACACAGATTTACTTCGATTACTCGATGGACAGTATAAGCGGTGCTATAAGCTGTATCTGTTGAATAATACTGACGGTGAGGAAAATGGATTTATCCGGCTTAATAATAAGGAACAAGATATGCTGATTAGCCTTGAAAAATTACTTGCGGCATTCCGTGGAGCAATCTTCGACCATATAAAGGATGTCAACCTATTCTTGATTTCGATGATTCCCTTTATGCGTGGGTATGCGAATATCATTAATAATGTAAATCTAACCGACCGCCTTACGCAAGTGATGCACGGCTATAAGAGTGATAAAGTCGACATCGCAAAAGCATACATAGAATTGTTCGGGAACAACGACAACATAATTCCAGATTCTTACGAGGTTTCTGTTTCTGACATTTTGGCAAAGACTGTCGATGGGGTCAACATCCTTGACAATACACAATATCCGCTACTCGATAAAACGCTCCGACATTCGTTCACCTATTTGTTTCTACGATTACTGGTCGAAAAGAAGTTGGTCGAAAAATTCAGCATCGATACTACCCAGTACAAACAGTTAGGACAGATAATAAGCGCAGCGTATCCCGATGAGAATGACATCATACAGATCAAAAATCGAATAAGGCTGACCTCAAAGAAGACGCTGATAAATGAGTTTAATCACTTTGAAGGTAACCTGAGTATTTTTCAACCCGCGATTGACATTACAGACCACGCACTTGGAAATGAAAGAACCAACATAGTCACATTCGTGAGCAACCTATAAATTGGTATAGTTGATGTCAAAGGTATGTTAGAGACTGATATTGAGTCGACTTCTTCTGCGTGTTTAGTGATATTGTCGTTTATCTTGTTGCTAAAATATGCAATCCAAACGATAAAGGTGTGCAACTTTTAACGATTGCTTACTTTTAACGATTTCCAAGGTGGCGGTGGTGCATTGTATCAATAGTTAGTTACTTTGCCATAAAGAAATGAACAAAAAGGACTTGAACCATCGCGGCTTGAGTCCTTTTGTTTATGTATAGTGTAGTCAGTTTGCAGTACCGTGATATACTGTGCTTCAGGTAGGGCGGGCTTACCGCTATCATATCTGGTATTCCGTGATTTACTTTCAGCAGCTTCTTGCCGTATAACCATATGATAAAGGAATGGCAAATGATGATGGGTCAGGAATGAATGGATCTAAGATAAAGTATATAGCGCTTTTGCGCGGAGTGAATGTAGGCGGCAAGAACAAGGTTTCAATGCCGGAATTAAAAGTTGCGTTTGAAAATGCCGGATTTACCGAAGTCAGCACTTACATCAACAGCGGAAACGTCTTTTTTTCCTGTGAGGAGAAAGAAATCACTGCTTTGCAGCAGCAATGCCGGCAGGTGGTGCTGGATACCTTCAGCTTGGAGATACCGATTGCTGTTCTGTCCGTAAACGCCCTTGCCGACGCGTTGAACCATGCTCCCGAATGGTGGGACCGCGATGCTGATTCCAAGCACAACGCCATTGTTGTTATTGCTCCGGCCAAGGCAGACACTGTCATAAAAGCGGTCGGTGAGGCAAAGCCTGAATACGAGAAGGTAGCATACCACGGGCAGGTGATTTTTTGGTCTGCACCTATAAAAACCTTTTCCCGCACACGGTGGTTGAAAGTCGTTTCGACCTCCGCTTATGGCAACATCACTATTCGTAACGCCAATACAATAAAAAAGCTGTTGCAGCCAGGCAGTGATAAGGGGTAACGGAGGCATCTGTATTTGCCGAACTTCTCATCAGCTGTAGCTTCTTTCAGATTATGTTTGTTTTTTACTTCATCCGGTTTGGTGCTGTGGCACTGGGGTTTTACCCGGTTTATCACAGGCGTAAACAGGCTGGCGGGGGCTTAGCCGGTATTATCCAGAAACGCTCTGGCTCTGTCTGCCGCATTTTGCCTCAGGTTATAGTAATAAAACGAATAATCATAACTGTGATAAACCCCTTTGCCCAGCACGGGGTTTCCTGAAAACCATGCCTCCGCATCCACGCTGCTGCATACCAGCACGCCTTTTGCGTTATCAACACGGGCATCAGCTAACCCCATGATTTTTTTTAACTCTGTATCCGGGTTGATTGGAATATAGCCGTCCGCACCGGGCAGGTACGAGCCAAGATTCTCTGACGCCGAAGCCGGGGCTTCGTCTCTGGTCCAGCTGATGGGATTTATTACCAAAGCCCCTTCTGAAACTATCAGGTTCTTACCCTCAATCTCCGCTGCCTGGGTATTGTAGGATATGATTACCCCGGTGTCAGTTGCGTTTTCCGCGAACTTAAGGTGCGGGTTTTTAGCCAGATAATCCTCTGTCACCGAGTAGCCGATGGCATAAGCGGCAATCATCTGCTTATACACTTCCGGGTGCTTTCCCATATAGTCCGAAAGCAGATACAGCAGTATTTCAGAGCCCTGCGAATGACCTGCCAGAATAAAGGGCCGGCCGTTGTTGAAATGTTTTATATAATAGTCAAACGCGGCCATTGCGTCCTCTTCGGGCGCACCGCTCAGAAGATTATATCTGTCTTCCTCCGTCAGGGACAAACACGCTGCCGCATCACCCTGCCTGTAGTAGGGTGCGTATATGTTACCCACAGTTTCAAATGCGGTTGCCTGCAGTTTATAAGCCATCTGGGCGCCGAAACGCATCATGTCGTTGTTTACTTCGCATATGTCAGGGTCGGTTGATGCCTGCTTGTGGTAGACCGTGGGGTACAGATAGAAAATATCCACTTCCATAACAGCTTGTGGCGGCAGGGCCAGCCAGTTATCAGGGTTAGAATAATCGGTGGCTTCCCCATCCTGACCGGAGAACCGGAGAATCCCCAGAATACCCAGGCCGGATACTAAAATAACAATCAGCAGGTAAAAAAGTTTCTTTTGCATGGGGAGTATTATATTTCCGGCGAAACGGTATGTAAAGGCTTGCGGCGGCTTTTACGGCAATAACACAAGCCGGTTTTTTAAAAGGTTCGGGTACTTATTATATTTTTAGGTATTGGGGTATAATCTATATTCAGTTTAATCTGGATGCGGAGATATTTTTGCTTATGCCCGGTTACTATTTGTGGACTATTGGCTGCCAGATGAATCAGGCCGAATCCGAGCGTTTAGGCAGGCTTTTTGAACTCTGGGGTTACTCTTTGGCGGATAAGGCCGAAGATGCTGAGCTGGTGCTGGTAAACAGCTGTGTTGTCCGCGAGCATGCCGAAAACAAGGTTATTAACCGCCTGCATATCTTGCGCAAGCTGAAAGATAAAAACCCCCGCTTGAAAATAGCCCTGACCGGCTGTCTGGTGGGGCAGGATATAGCTTCTGTCTGTAAAAAATTTCCGTTTGTAGATTATATTTTTAAGCCGGGTGCTCTGCCTGATTGGGGTGAGATTCCGGAAGGGTTTATTCTGCCGCTTAAGCCGCCGGTAAGTGCCAGTATCACCATTATGCAGGGCTGTGATAACTTTTGTACTTACTGTATTGTGCCTTACCGCCGGGGGCGGGAAAAGAGCCGGAGCATATCTGAGATATGCTGCGAAGCAGCCGAACTGGTCAGGCGGGGCAGCCGTGAAGTGGTGCTGCTGGGTCAGAATGTTGATTCCTACGGGCATGACCTGCCCGAAAAGCCCTGTCTGGCAGATTTGCTTTATGCCCTTAGTGATATACCGGGTTTACTCCGGATACGCTTTTTAACCAGCCACCCCAAGGATATCAGCCAGAAACTTATAGACGCTATGGCCAGCCTGCCCAAAGTATGCCACTCCCTGAGTTTACCGGTGCAGGCAGGCGCTGATACTATTTTGGCGGCTATGCGGCGGGGATATACCAGCGAACAGTACCGGGAGCTGGTGGGGCGTCTGAAAACCGCCATGCCGGATATCAGCCTCCAGACAGATTTGATAGTGGGCTTCCCTTCTGAAACCGCAGATCAGTTTGACCAGAGCTATAAACTTATGTCAGATATCGGTTATGACGCTATCCATGTGGCCGCATATTCGCCCCGCCCCCAGACTGCGGCTGCCCGTGATATGGCAGATGACGTGCCGGTTGCCGAGAAAAAACGCCGCCTGAAGCTTATAGAAGACCTGCAGAAAGAAACAGTATCCAAAGCCAATTCCGCTCTGGTAGATACCTTTGCCGAGGTACTGGTGGAGGGCAGGCAAAAGAATAAGTGGCAGGGACGCACTTTAGGTGGTAAACTGGTATTTCTGGAGAGTGATTTGTCCCTTGAGGGATGTCTCATAAATGTAAAGATAATTAAAGCCAGCCCCTGGTCTTTGCAGGCAAAGCTGGTAAAGATACTGGAAAGTTAAAGGAGAAAATATGGATCAGCAGACTATTATGATGTTTGTTTTACTGGCTCTTTTCTTTGGTATGTTCTATTTTCTTATCATCAGGCCGCAGCGCCAGCGCCAGAAGGACCATGCCACTCTTATGTCCTCACTGGTAAAGGGTGACGGCGTTATTACTATAGGCGGTATTCACGGGGTGATAGAGTCCGTAGCCGAAGATAGTGTAGTTATCAAAGTGGAGTCAGGCACTCTGCTCAAGGTTTCCCGGGGGGCTATAGGCTATAAAAAAGCCCCCGAAGATAAAAAGTAAAATCCCCAGGACGGGCGTATTTTGATTTCCAGGTATGATTATATAATTATTGGCAGCGGTATTGCCGGGCTGTATACCGCTTTGCTGGCGCGTGGGCGGGGCAGTGTCTTGCTGGTTACCAAGGGCAAGATACAGGACTGCAATACCCGCCATGCTCAGGGCGGGATAGCCGCCGCCATCGGCCCGGATGATTCCCCCCGCCTCCATTTTGAAGATACACTCTCAGCCGGAGACGGCTTATGTGACCCTGAAATGGTGCGTTTGCTGTCCGAAGAAGCCCCCCAGCGTATTGCCGAGCTGGTATATCTGGGAGTGCCTTTTGACAGTGTCAACGGTGAAATAGCCCTTACTCTGGAAGCCGCCCACAGCCGCCCCCGTATACTTCATGCCGGGGGGGATGCCACCGGCAAACATATTGAAATCACCCTGAATAACTGGGTGCGGACGACAGAAATTGAGGTTCTGGAAGATACGCTGGCCAAAGAGCTTATTGTGGAAAACGGGCGTATCAAGGGTGTGGCAACCCTGGATACCAATACCGGGGCTATCCAGAATTTTGAGTGCCGCTTTGTAATACTGGCAACCGGCGGGGCAGGCCAGCTTTTCAGCTTTACCACCAACCCGGAGGTTGCCACCGCAGACGGTGTGGCATTAGCTTTCCGGGCAGGGGCAGAGATAAAAGACATGGAGTTTTATCAGTTTCACCCCACTGCCATTCACCTGCCGGGGGTTGCCCCGTTTCTTATTTCGGAGGCGGTCAGAGGCGAAGGCGGCATTCTGCGGAATATTAGCGGCAAACGCTTTATGCCCGAATATGCCCCCCAGGCCGAACTTGCCCCCAGGGATGTGGTAGCCCGCAGTATTCACCTTGAGATGCTTAAAACCCAGTCTGACCATGTCTATCTGGACGTTACCCACCTTCCCCCCCACAAGGTAAGCAGCCGCTTTCCCCAGATATACCGTTTCTGTCTGGACCACGGGCTGGATATTGCACGTGAGGCCATACCTGTTTCTCCGGCTGCCCATTATATGATAGGCGGGGTAAAGGTAAACAGCTGGGGAGAAACAAATATAAAGGGTCTGTTTGCCTGCGGTGAAGTAGCCTGCACCGGTGTCCACGGGGCAAACCGTTTAGCTTCAAATTCGCTTTTAGAGGTGCTGGTATTCGGCAGGCGGATTATAGAATACAGCGCCGGTGAAAACCAGCCCGAAATGCTGGCACCCCTGCCCCAGCTTACCAAGCGGCTGCTCGGGTGGGGTAAATACGTGCGTGATTTGCCTGACCCTTCAATCCCCTCCCTCCAGAAGCTTCTCTGGGAAGACTCTGGTATAATAAGGAGTTATAGCGGTCTGTCCAAGGCACAGGAGATACTTTCAGGCTGGCAGTACAGCCTGGGTGATGTCTCAGACCGCAAAGGGATTGAACTGGCAAACCTTATCCTGGCCGGAAGGCTCATGGTGGAATCAGCCCTTCTCAGGCAGGAGAGCCGCGGGGCACATTACCGTACAGATTTCCCCGGCCACCGGCCTGAGTGGGAAAAACATATAGTCTTTATTAAGGAGGATTAACATGTCCCAGTCTCAAATTGAGAAAATCATTGACAATGCTTGTGATGAAGATTTTGCCCGGGGTGATATTACTACCGAAACACTAATACCGTCTTCTCTGGCAGGGCGGGCTATTATAGTGGCTAAGCAGGACGGAATAATGGCCGGAGCTGAAGTAGCCAAAATAGTGTTTATGAAACATGACCCTAATATGGAAATAGATATACTGATAGAAGACGGCAAGAAAATAAAAGCCGGGGATGTGGTCATGGTGCTTAACGGCCGGGTGATAAACATTCTCAAGTGTGAACGCACCGCCCTGAATTTCCTGACCCACCTTAGCGGTATTGCCTCCCTTACTGCCAAGTATATTTCCAAGGTGGAAGGTTTGAATGTATCTCTGGCAGATACCCGCAAAACTATACCCGGTATGCGGATGCTGGAAAAATATGCCGTATATGCCGCAGGCGGTAAAAGCAACCGGCCGGACCTGGCTTGCGGAGTCCTTATAAAGGATAACCACCTGATGGCTTTGTCTGCCAAAGGTATTGGTATAAAAGAAGCCATTGAAAAGGCTAAGACCAACAAGAGTAAACTGCCGGTAATTGTAGAAGTAAATACGCTGGAACAGGTAGCTCAGGCGATAGAGGCCGGGCCGAGTTCCATCCTGCTGGATAACATGAGTGTTGAGGATATGAAAAAAGCAGTTGATATTATTCCGGAAACTATAAAAATAGAGGCCTCCGGCAATATAAATCTGGATAATATCCGCGAAGTGGCTATGACCGGGGTAGACGTTATTTCAGTGGGGGCTTTGACCCATTCGGCTCCGTCACTGGATTTCAGCCTGGAGTTCCCTGTTCAGCAGGAAACAGAATAGCCTTTATAACTGGCCCGGTTTTCTGTAAAGAAGAGCCAAGATAGTTATTTAGTCAGTGCCGGTTTCCGGTGAGGCTTCGAGTTGGGGGTTATCTTCCGGTTTTATAACACGGCAGAAGATATCTACCAGCGCCGGGTCAAACTGGGAGCCGGCACAGCGTTTCAGTTCGGCTATGGCCTGCTCGGTATGGAGTTGGGTGCGGTAGGGGCGGGGTGAGGTAACCGCATCATAGGCATCTGCAATACTGAGTATTCTGGCTTCCAGAGGTATGTTTTCGCCCTTAAGCCCAAACGGGTATCCGCTGCCGTCAAAGTGTTCATGGTGATGAAGTATTGCCGGCAGGCAGTTTACCAGGTCAATTATCCGCTTCAGTATTTCCACCCCCAGTTCCGGGTGGGTTTTAATAGGCTCCCATTCTTCATCGTCCAAAGCAGACGGCTTGGTCAGAATATGGTCGGGTACGCCTATTTTGCCTATATCATGCAGCAGTCCGGCCGCCCGTATGTTTTCCACTTTTTCCTCAGGCAGTTTTAATATTTCTGCCAGGGCTACTGCATATTCACTTACCTTGCGCGAATGCCCGTAAGTATAATGGTCTTTGGCATCAACCGTGGCCGCTAAAGCATAAATAATGGACATAGCCTTGGGACGGGCCTCCAGCTCGGAGTTGATTACCTGGGTGGGGTTGCTATTCAACTCGGCAGGCAGACTGGTACGGTTTCGTCCGGTCTCTTTGGAGTGGTACAGGGCGGCATCAGCTTTGGCTATAATCTCTTCCTTCATTATCCCGTCATTCGGCCAGTTAGCCAGACCCAGGGAAGCGGTGATGGGCATATCACGGAAGGAAGATTTGGTCTCAACATTTTTGCGGATACGTTCGGCTACATGATAAGCATCTTCAATCTTAGTGCCGGGCAGCATTATGGCAAATTCCTCACCTCCGTAGCGGAAGGCCATATCAATAGAGCGGATGGAATTTTCCAGTATTTTACCCAGCCTGCGGAGCAGTTGGTCACCTGCCAGATGGCCGTATACGTCGTTGTATACCTTAAAGAGGTCAAGGTCAAGCAGTATCAGGGAAAAGGTATTGCCGAAGCGTGAACCACGGGCTATTTCCTGTTCTATGCGCTCACGAAAGTGGCGGTGATTATACAGGCGGGTAAGTTCGTCGGTATTGGCGCGGATAGTGGCCTGAGTATAAAGCTGGGCATTTTCTATTATAATACCGGCCTGATTGGCTACACTTATCAGCAGGTCCAAATCTCCGGTGGAATATATGCCCCCCCGTTTTTTATTACCCAGCCCGATAATGCCTATCAGCTTATCACGGCTTTTTATGGGATAGAGTAACCCCATCTCTGATTTCTGGAGCTGCTCTTTCTCTATCTGCCATAAGCCCTTCAGTTCCGGTAAAGTGTCCAGTTTATTCAGGTATAACTGGGCATTGTTCTTATCCAGCCAGGCAATGACAGGATTATCGGAAGCCAGTTTGAAATGGGTTTTCAGCTGGTCATCACCGGGGTAAACATATTGCAGCGAAAACTCACCGCTGGCGGCATCAGGGAAAAGGAGGGCGGTTTTGTTTACATTTAAAGATTTAGCCAGGTCAGGCAGCAGTGATTTGGCCAGTTCCTCCAGATTAAGTATATTACCCATCTTGCGGGAAAATCCGGTAAGGGCCAGACGGGATTCATAAGTTTCCTGGTAAAACAGCTGGTCTATACGTTTTTCAATAAGTGTTCTTAGAGGGCGGGCGGTCATGGCCAGTATCAGCACAATCAGGGTTGCCATGAGGATTATAGTAGACATTTCTTCCGCCGGGAATACCCGTGTAGCCAGGAGTAAAGCTCCGGCATATATGGTTATCATGGAGAAAAACAAAAGAACATAGGTAAGGGTCTTGCGGGCTATCAGTTTAATGTCTATCAGGCGGTACTGGGTAATAGCGTAGACAATAATTCCCGCGTTTATAAAGTTGCCCACATGGTCAAGTGGCAGGCCGTAGATGCGGGGGTTGTCACTAAGATTGGTATAGCTTGAAAGAACTACAATTACCCACCCCAGTACCAGGTACAGGGTGCGGTTGCGTTCGGCCGGGTCTGTAGATTGGCGGTATTTGTGTACCAGATGATAAATGATAACCCCTATGAACAGCAGGGCAAAGATAAAAACGGCATAGAACAAGGGGGTTATGGTGTGGTAGACCACGTTGTCTTCTATATAGGCGGAAGTAACCAGCCGCCCGGTCAGGTTAAAGAAAATATCCAGAGCCAGTGTAATATAACCTATTATCAGGAAAAGGTTGTTTTTACGGTTGGTATAGACATGGATAAACTGGTAATACATAAGCATGGCGGTAAAGAGGGCAATATTTAGCAGGTTGTGCCAGAACAGGGTTTGTTCCGGCGGGGCGTCCAGATGGAGCATGAAAGAGGTGAAGCTCCAGAAAGCGGCTGCAGCTAAGAAGACAGAAAAAACCCCGGTGATAGGCTGCCGTTTAGAAAGCAGGACAACGGCTAGCAGTACTATATATGCAATACTGGTTACAAGCGGTACCAGAGCCCAGATAGTCACGAAAATGCCTCTTCATTACCCGTTATATCCGGGTGCATAGTAAAAATCAGGCTTGTATTGAGCCATTATGCAGTACAATAGTGTTGTTGTCAAATATGGACACCCAGTAATACAAATGGGCGGTAGCTTTGAGCACCGCCCATTTTTGACTGATACGGACAGGTTTCCTGGGTTTTAGACTTTGACAGCTTCTTCCTGTTTGACAGTTACCTTGGTGAGAGTATTTAGCATAAAAGCCAAATCTCCGGCCGAAGGATTCAGATGCGGGGGCTTCAAATCACTCAAATCTGCTCCGGCGTTCTGCTGGCGTATTTTGTAAAGTTTGAAAGCACCTTTGGGCAAAAAGGTCACATCCAGCGGCATCAAACCTATAAAAGACTCCAAATCAGCGTATCCGGGGTGTACCTTTTTGAGTTCCTCGTGGATAGAGGCTGTAACCTCCTCTTTAGTCTGAGTGGTGTTGTCTTTGGGTTCAATATAAAGGTGCAGACGGGGTGTATTGTTCACCCGTTCCTTGCAGGCTACCCAATCCACATATTCTACCTGGCTGTTTTCAATAGCCTGCCAGATGCCTTTTTCGGAAAGGCGGGTAAAACCGGCAATATCAATCTGGTCATCCACTCTGGTCAGGTAAATCATCTGTGGGATATCTATATCCAAAGCTTCGTTGCGTAAAGACGTTATCTGTACCAGGTGGCCTAAGCGGTAGCGTACGAACGGGCCGCCGTGGAAACTGGTGATAACCACCTCGTAGTTGCCGGGTTTCAGTTCGTCCATCAGCAGGGTTTTGGGCTGGTAACTGGTATCACGCCAGCTCTTTACCGCCTCTTCCTCAGGTATAAACTCAAAGAACTGCATATAGGGGACAAAGGTCATGCTTGAATAGTCCCAGGTTTGGGTAGCTATTAAAAAGGCTTCGGTGCAGCCGTGGAAATCCAGCGGATAGCGCCCCCACTGTTCCTTTATTTTCTCACGGTAGACACTGCCGTCAATACCGTAGGTCATCAGCCCCTTTACCTTCCAGAGGTCTTTGGGGAGCATGGGGCGGCCGGCCAGTTTGGCTTTGATTTTACCTTTCAGCAGCCGCAGCATGGCTTTGGGGTTGGACAGCAGGAATTTCATGCTTATTTTGCCGCTGCTCTGGCTGAAACGGTTGCCCAGGGCTACAGTTACGCTGGACATGGATAAACAGTAATCCAGCCCCTCAGACAGAGCCATCTGGAAGCCCTTTTTCACCCGGTCTTCAAAGGGAATCCTTTCGGCCTCCTCCACTTTGGGCAGGAAATTAAACTTTTCATGGGGGAAACAGCGGGCAATAGTGCCGGTGGCATAAGGCGGCGGTGCCATGCCGTAGAGCACGGCATCATTCGGGCGGATATTTATATCCTTGCGTTTATTGCAGCTGCTGAAAAGGGCCATTGCCCAAACCAGAGACTCTACCTCGTCCATCTGGCGGGCGGTTACCGGAGCCCAGCGGTGGGCGTATTCGCCGTTTTTGCCGGAGGTATACTGCCAGAGAATAGGCCTTTTGGGAAGTATATCCATGCGTCTTTTAGTCAGGAAGGGGGCATAGTCCGCATAGGTGGTAAGGGGTACGCTCCGCCTCAGTTCCTCTGAATTGGTCGGTGTTGCCCCGTTGAAAATGTGCTTGCCCAGTTCGCATTTTTTAAGGAGTTCCAATTGTTCCTGAAGAAGTCTTTCCTGTATTTTCATGAAATCTTCAATGCTGAGGTCAATAAAACCGCAGCAGCGGTCCCAGATTTCCTCAACTTTACCCTGTGCAAATAGCTCACCTAGCTGGGTCATTTTGCTTCTCCTTGTATAGTATTTGAAAAATTACGCTGTTTTATATAAGCCGCAATGCTTCTGCGGTTGGGTATCAGCATGGGGGTGGTTTTTTGGTACTGGGCATAGCCCGGAAACATTTTTCCGAATACCCAGCGGTCCTGTATGTACACCAGCAATATATCCAAAAGGCTCCAGATAACGGCCGCCCACAGGGCAAAGTCCGTGCCCGCACCCAGGGTCATACCGGCCATGGCCAGTACAAACCAGGGTACGCCGGGGTGGCGTACCAGGGCGTAAAACCCGCTGGTAACCAGTTTGTCTCCAACTCCGGTTTTGACATAAGTTTTACCGAAGGGCAGATTTACAAAGAGGGAATAAAGAAAGAAATAGATGCCTGCTGCAAATACCGCCCAGCCGGCGGCATTCAGCCAGACAGGCAGTAAGAATGAATTTCCGTTGAAGCAGACCATAAAACCGGCATACACCAGCAGGGCCGAACCCGAAAGCCAGAGTATGGGCTTGAGAAGCGGCAGTTTTTTCAGGGCCACAAAATCAAAGATATGTACCAGTGAAAAACCAATTGCACCAATAAATACATAAAACATGTTCTAAATATGGCAGACACCAAACACACTTGGAAGGTTTTAAATACTAGAACAATGTTCTATTAAAGCTGAGGGGAAAAAGAAAAAAGCCCTCTTCGTTTGAAGAGGGCTTAAGCAGGTCTTTAGAAGCCTGTTTTAGGTTATTTCCACTTAAGTTTTACTTCACCGCCGGGGGTTTCGTCTTTGCTGCCGGCACCGCCCAGTTTGCTTAAGGCTTCAAGGTCACTCATGGCAGAAGACCCTTTGCCCAGTTCCAGCCCGTAGCCTACAAAGAAATCCACGAAACTCTTGAGGAGTTTCTTGGTGTCTTCCTGGAAGGAGACCAGTTCTTCTCTGCTGGCAGACTTGTTGGATTTTTCAAGCAGTTTCTTAACGTCCTGCTTGAGGGCTTCAAACTCCTGGCTGGAGATTCCGTTTTCCTTGCGGTTTTCACCGCCCAGCTGAGAGTCAATAAGGTAATTCAGGAAATCCGCCTGGCTCAGGTCGCCGCGGTTTTCATCAATCCGCCTTACCAGCTCCGCCGGTACAATCAGCATTCGTTTGTCAGACATGGTATCTCCTTTTACTGCCCCGGTAAGTTAGGCTTCGTCCTGTTCATTATCTTTAAGGTCCAGTGTGTCTAATATATTATCAATACTGCGCAAAAGTTCAAGCCCCTTGGCAGTCACCCTGTAGGTAACAGAAGGGTTGCCAAGCTGTACACGGTCAATAAGCTCCCTGTCCAGCATGAAGTTCAAATATTTCTGAAGCTGGAAATAAGACATATTGACGCTGTACATAATCTCAGTTTTGCCGGCTTCACCCAGCCTGAGCATGTCAGCGATAATCTCTATACTAGAACGTCTGCGGTCTAATCTCATAGCCCTTTTGACCTATTACTATCTGCTACGGAGTTACTATTATACTATGCCGTGCAAGCCGAATATAACCCCCCAATTCCAAATATTTTTAAAAATATTTTCAGGAGGGGTTTTCCAGTGTTTTCAAGGCCTCTTCCAAATCCGGCGGAAGAGGAGAGCTGAATTCTACGTTCTGCCCGTTTGAGGGCAGGCTAAAACTAAGGCGGTGGGCATGCAAAAACTGTCTTTTAAGCCAAGTCTCTTTCTGCCCGTAAACCGCATCACCTGCCACCGGGTGGCCTATAGCCGCAAAATGGACACGTATCTGGTGGGTGCGGCCGGTTTCAAGTTTGACTTCAAGCAGGCTGTATCCCTGAATATAACGCAGCACTTTGTAGCCGGTGCGGGCGGGCCTTCCGTCAGATACCACCGCAATTTTCTGGCGGTTCTGAGGGTCACGCCCCAGCGGGGCTTCAATAAACCCTTCCGCAGGATGCAGTTCCCCTTGCACCAAAGTCAGATAGTACTTGCGTACGGTCCGTTCTTTAAACTGGGCAGACAGGTTCGCCAGGGCTTCGCGGTTTTTAGCTACCAGCAGCAGCCCGGAAGTATCTTTATCCAGGCGGTGGACTATTCCGGGACGAATGGGGTCGTCAAAGTCTTCCATTTCAGGTTCAAGTGCCAGCACCCCGTTTATCAGGGTATGGTCAGGGTGACCCGGGGCAGGGTGAACGGTCAGCCCTGGCGGTTTATTTATAAGCAGCAGGTCCTTGTCCTGGAAGATTATCTCCAGGGGTATATCTTCGGCTTTGAGTTCGGGCGGGGTTTCGGGGGGTATTTCTATAGTTATAGTGTCACCGTTTTTAAGTTTCAGACTGGGTTTGGCGGCTTTTCCGTTTACCTGTATATGGCCTGCTTCCACCAGTTCCTGTATAAAACTGCGGGAAAGGTCAGTTTCCTTTTGGGCTATGTATTTATCCAGCCGCTCACCGTCAGATTCGGCAACCAGTTTACGCGTTTTCACTGGCATCTCCTCCCGAATGGGAAGATGTCAGGTATAAAAGCACCAGCCAGATAATGCCCAGCGTCAGGCAGGAATCAGCCATATTGAAAGTAGGGAAACTCCCTACCTGTATAAAGTCAGTAACATAACCCAGCCGCACCCGGTCAATCAGGTTGCCTATTGTACCTGCCAGGATAATTCCCAAAGCGGCTACACCGGGGCGGGTATCCAAAAACGGCAGTTTTTTCCTTAAGAAGAAAGCGGTCAGGGCCAGTATTACTCCCAGACAGCTGGCGGCAATAAGCCACTCGGTGTGCCCCCTGAAAATACTGAAAGCCGCGCCGGTGTTATGAACGTGGACAATCTGGAAGAAACCGCTTTCCGGTATGGCTGTGCCCGGGGTAAGGTTAGCGGCAATAATAAATTTGCTTAGCTGGTCAGCCAGAACGCCGCAAGCGGCGCTGACAAAAAATACTAATCCCCTGGTCATTAACCCCCAACCCTTTTCAAGCTGATTTAGTAAGACTTGGCTGCTTTAGACTTGCACTGCATACACAGTCTGGCCTGCGGCAAAGCTTCAAGTCTGGCAGGGTCTATAGGCTCTTTGCACATTTCACAGAGGCCGTAAACACCCCGGTCATATTTATCCAGTGCGTACTCAGTTTCAGCAATCTGGTCAAGCAGTTTCTTTTCCATAGCCAGCCCGTTTTCAAGCTCGGCTGTTTCAGTTGCCTCTTCTTCACGTTTGCCAAAAGGGCTTCCCTCACGGCGGTCTTCAGCCACCCGTAAGGAACGCATCTGTTCAAGCTGGTCGGTCAGCCTTTTAAGGTCTGCTTCCAGCCGTAAACGGTATATCGGGTTTAATCCACTTTTTTTCTTTGCCACCATTGGGTCCTCCTGGTTACTATGATACCTTCGGGTATGTTTCGGTACTGTGCCGTTTTGCCGGAAATTCCGAATGAAAAAACCGGATTCTGGTTTTTTAATCTAGCATCCGGGAAGAAGCCGGCATAAAATCTGCCCTGGCCTCCCCCGTGTGCGTAAAGAACAAACTACCCAAGCGGGATTTTGTGTGTCCCCTAATAACAACAAAGCTAAAACAGGAGGTGTTTCGCTTCATGTTTTCAGTGTAGTCTATAAAACCCAAATAAGCAAGATAAAATATTAGGGTACAGCTTGGAAAGAGAGGTTGTGTTCCGCTGTCTCCAAGCCTTATAATCTTGGGCGTATGGCTGAACTTAATTTAAATGTAGATATCGCCCCGTATAATGCCCGCCAGCTCAGGCTGGCCAATCCGGTTATAGTGGCTTCCGGGACGTTTGGCTATGGTGATGAGTACCCCCACCTTTTTGACCGTAACCGTCTGGGTGCCATTGTCTGCAAAGCCACTACCCTGAAACCGAGGGAAGGAAACCCCCAGCCCCGCATAGCCGAAACTCCAAACGGCATGCTTAATTCCATCGGGCTGCAAAACATGGGGGTGGAGGCAGTTATCCGGGAAAAGGCGCCCCAGTGGTACACCTGGGACGTGCCTGTAATAGTAAATATTGCGGCTGAAAGCATAGAAGATTATGCTGAGCTTGCCCGGCGTCTGGATAAAGTGCCCGGCGTAAGCGGCATAGAAGTAAATATCAGCTGCCCCAACGTTAAGTGCGGCTGTATAGAGTTTGGGTCTTCACCCGAATCTGCCGCCAGAGTGACTGATGCAGTCAGGAATGCCACTACTCTGCCCCTGATAATAAAACTGACCCCCAATACCAGCAGCATAACCGAGCTGGCCAGGGCAGTGGCGGATGCCGGGGCGGATGCTATTTCGCTTATAAATACCCTGCGGGGTATGCGTATAGATATTAAAAAACGGCGTCCCATACTGGGTAATCATACCGGGGGGCTTTCAGGACCGGCCATCAAACCGGTGGCCGTCAGTATGGTCTATCAGGTATCCGGTGCGGTAAATGTGCCTGTTATAGGCGGCGGCGGTATTATGAATGCCGAAGATGCGCTTGAATTTATAATGGCCGGGGCAACCGCTGTTCAGATAGGCACAGCTAACTTAGTCAACCCGCGCACCCCTATTGAGGTGCTTGAAGGGCTGGAAGCTTATGCCAAAGCCGAGGGGCTAAAAAGCATACGGGAAATAGTGGGTATAGCCAGAAGCTAGGTTATTTTTCTGCCAGCATCTGGCCCAGTTCATAAGCCTTCTTGAGGGTATCAGACTGGGTCTGGATAGCACCCAGATTGTCCACTCCGCTTATCAGCAGTTCATATGTGTACTTTACGTTCAGTACCGCAAAGAAAGCTCTCATAGTAGCTCTGGCGCCTTCAAAAACATCCCCGTTTTTCATACCTCCGGCGGCCACAAACATGCCTTTGCGTTCCCGGTCATCACCCAGGGGCGGTGTTTTCAGCTTGTACTTGCGTGCCCAGAGTGACTGGCAGCGGTCTATCATAACCTTAAGCTGTGAGCTGACACCCATAAAGTGAATAGGGCTGGATACTATTATCCGGTCAGCCTTTTCCATCTGGCTGATTACTTCGTCCATGTCATCACGGTAGCGGCACTCACCGGTATAAAAACAGTCATCACAGGCCGGGCAGTGGCCTATATCCAGGTCTGACAGGTAAATAACATGGGTTTTCGCTCCTTTGTCTTTGGCACCTCTGATAGCTTCGTGCAGCAGGGTATCACTGTTGCCGCCAAGGCGGGGGCTGCCGGATAAACCCAGTACTCTCATTCCAGTATCTCCCGTATATGTTTCATGGCTATATCCTGGTGTGACTTCATAACTGCTTCGGCCACAACTTCTTGATGGTCATACCCCAGCAGGTGAAGCACCCCGTGAATCAGCAAAAAGGCTATTTCATGGCTCACGCTGTGACCGGCGGCAGTTGCCTGAAGCTCTGCCTGGGGATAAGAGATTATTATTTCTCCCAGATGGATATTTTCGTCAGGCGGGGTAGGAAAATCATCCGCTGCGGTCAGGTTTTCGGGGTTTTCCTCCAGCATATAAAACGAAAGCACATCTGTAGGCTCGTCAAGCCCCCGGTATTTTAAGTTTAAGTCTTTTATTTCTTCCTGACCAGTAATAACTATACCCAGTTCCGAATTCGGGTCTGCGGCCTGGGCTTTAAGGGTTTCGGAAGCTATCTTTTTAAGAAATGGGGTGGATACCAGTTTTTTAAAAGGCGGTTTGACTATAACGTTTATTTCCATATGCCTAAATGATATCACAGCCCGGAAAGGCGGCACAATCAGGCTTTAAGCGGTGTCTGCGGCGAAGCGGCTTTTGTTGGAAGCGAATACGTGCTATAATGCTTCTTCAGTTTGTAAATAATTACGGAGTAAATATAATGGCTGTCAAAACCGAAAAGATTGAAAATACCAAAACCGCTCAGGAACTGCCTGACCTCAAAACCTTCATAACCGGGGTAAACAAAAAGGATAAGGTCAGCGGCCTGAAAATCCACTTTGCCTTCTGCAACCGCAAACGCCACGGTTAGTTTTCAAAAAAACTTTAATTAGTAACTTATAAACGGGTGGCCGTTGCGCTGGAAATCAGGGATATAGTAGTCCTTGGCATCCGGTTCCTGAAGCCACCCGTTTTCTATTCCCAAAATATCCAGCATATTTATGGCGGTGCGGTATTCGGCCACAGATATAGTTCGGGCAAGCGGGGGCATATCCAAAGCCCGGTGGCAGGGGTAGTACTGGGCCATCAGGCTGACTGTAATCTCGGTTGATAAATCTGCTATCCATTTGAGTGATTCTTTGCTGCCGGCTAAATCATCCGGCAAAATGAGGTGGCGTACAATAAGCCCCCTCTCGGCAATTCCTTCGGCGTTGTAACGCACCCGTCCCACCTGGCGGAACATTTCCCGTATGGCGGCACGGGCATGGCTGACGTAGTCTTTGCAGCCGGAAATCTGGCGCGCCCATTCGTTATTGGCAAACTTGAGGTCTGGCAGGTATATATCTACCACCCCGTCCAGCTCATACAGCGTTTCCAGAGAGTCATAGGCGTTGGTATTGTAGACTACCGGCACTCTCAGCCCCATGGGTATGGCCTCTATCAGGGTGCGCAGCATTTGGGGGACGAAGTGAGAAGGTGAAACAAAGTTAATATTGTGTACCCCTTTGGTATTTTGCAGGTCTACAATCTGTCTGGCCAGAGTCTGGCAGTCTGTAAGGTTTTTCTGCTGGTTTTCATAATCCTGGCTTATCTGGTGGTTCTGGCAGAAGGCACACCTAAGGTTGCAGTTTGAAAAGAAAACAGTGCCGGAGCCGTTATCCCCGGATATGGCCGGTTCTTCCCCCAGATGCTCACAGACTGCTGCCACTATGGGGGCGTTTCCGCTGTGGCAGTACCCGCCGGTATCGTTTAACAGGCGGTTTACCCCGCATTTCCGGGGGCAGAGGTCACACTCCGCCATACGTTCCTCAAGCCGTAAAAGCCTCTGCTTTAGCTCCCCTGATTCATAAAGCTCAAGGTATCTGGGTGTATATTCGGAAGTGTCCCGGTTCAAGCTAAATCCTTCCCTGGAGTTTCAGGGCTTTTTCAATAGTTTTGCGTACGGATTCAGTTTCCACTTCGGTTTTCATGCCCAAAGCGTTTATGATAAACGGCCAGGCCTCCTCTTCGGTTACCCGGTCAACCTTGGTGCCGTCATTTTTCTTTACAATCCGGCGGAACAGGGGGCGGTTATCTATAGAATCCCAGTAGGGGATAGTGCCTATCTTTATTAACCAGTTTATAGCTTCTTCTTTAGTTACCTGCTGGCTCATATATATCTACTCCTCGCTTGTTAAAGTCTTTAAAAAACAGGGCGGCATGGGTGCGTCTGGGGAGGGGGAATAAACGAGGAGTGACCTATTGTCATATTCAGCGGACCTCTATGCCAGCTTTATTTGCCGGTACTCTCAGGCTGCTACTTACAGCCAAGCGGCATCTGTTACTGATTTATACCTCTTTTTGGCGTTTTCATCAAGTAAATTTTCAGCGTATCAAAAGGATAAAAACTAAACCATGCGGCAGTAAAACGTCTTCTTGCGGCCATGATTTTTAGCCCGCTCTCTTGGCGGCAGACATTCAAAATGACAGCCGGCAGGAGCATTTTTGGCCTGACCCTTTGCTATCTGTTTTACTCCGCTAAGAAGGCAGCTCAGACAGTCTGGCAATGGCCATGGCTATCCGCCCCAGGCATCTTTCCCTGCCCAGCACCTCCATTGTCTGAAAAAGGGGAGGGGCAACCTGCTGGCCGGTGGATGCGGTGCGGAGCATACCAAATAGTTGCCCCGGTTTTAGTTCCAGTTCGGCAGCCAGCGGGCGGATATGTTCCTCCATACTTAGGGCATCAAAGTTTGCCAGGGCTTTCAGCCGGGCAAAGGCTGCTTTCAAGGCACTGAGGCTGTCATCTTTGGTCAGTTTCTTATCAATAAGCAAAGCCGGGTCATAGCTGATATTGTCCGAATAGATAAACCAGCAAAGCTCTGCCAGCTCATTTAGCTTCTTGACCCTTTCCTGTATCAGGAGCATTACTTTGGTGGTATAGTCAAGGTTTAAACGCCCGGATGCGGCAATCCGTTCGTCTTTTGCCAGAAAGGGCATAGCCCGGCCGGCAAGGTCCGGGGCGGAAAGGGTACGGATATACATGCCGTTCATCCAGTCCAGCTTTTCATAGTTGAAAATGGCGGCAGTCTTGCTGACCTTTTCCAGACAGAAATACTCTACCAGCTGCTTGCGGCTGAATAGTTCGGTCTTGTCATCATAAGCCCAGCCCAGCAAAGACAGGAAATTTACCATGGTTTCAGGCAGGTAGCCTGCCTGTTTGTATTCTATAGTAGAAGTTGCTCCGTGCCGCTTGGAAAGTTTGGAGCGGTCAGGTCCTAGTATCATGGGCAAATGGGCATATTGGGGTGGGGTATAGCCCAGTGCCTTATACAGCATAAGGTGCTTGGGAGTGGAGGGCAGCCATTCTTCCGCCCGCAGGACATGGCTTATCTGCATGGCATGGTCATCTACCACACTGGCCAGATGGTAGGTGGGAAAGCCGTCTGATTTCAAGATAACAAAGTCATCCTGTTTGGCGTTGTCAAAGGTTACTTCACCGCGTATCAGGTCTGTAAAAGCGGTCTGTCCTTCAAGGGGTATTTTAAAGCGGATAACCGCCCCCTCTTTTTGTCCCAGGCATAAATCACGGCAGCAGCGGTCATAACCCGGGGGTTCTTTGCGGGCTATCTGCTCTTCCCGCATTTTGTCCAGCCTTTCGGAAGAACAATGGCAGTAGTAGGCTTTGCCCTCGGTAACCAGCCTTTCAGCCGCCTGGCGGTAAAGGGAAAGCCTTTCAGACTGGTAGTACGGGCCGTAGTCTCCGCCTTTGTCCGGGCCTTCGTCCCAGTCAAGCCCCAGCCAGTTCAGGCTTTCCAGTATAGATTCCACCGCCCCTTCCACGTAGCGTTCGCGGTCAGTATCTTCTATCCGGACAATAAACTTGCCGCCATTGTGTCTGGCAAAGAGCCAGTTGAACATAGCAGTGCGGATATTTCCCAGATGGGGGTAGCCGGTGGGACTGGGGGCGTAGCGTACTCTTACTTCGTTTGTCATCTTGTTCCTGCCTTATAAGTACAGCCTGCCGGGTATTGCGGCTGTTTAAATATTTATTTTCAGGTAGCCTGGGGGGCGGTCACTTCAGGGGGTTTGGGCAGTTTTACAACCACAGTATCAGCCATTTTATCATGCCAGCCCTGTCTGCGGCGGTCACAGGCAATCCAGAAAAGCCCCAGCCCTAAAGGCAGGCTGGCCAGAATAAGCCCCGCAAAACGGATAAGTGAGTTTCCCAGCGAAACCCCGGAACCGTCTGTCCTGATAACTTTTATCTGGGCGGCCATCATGCCGATGGTCTGTCCCCGCCAGTACCAGAAAAACACAAAGTAAGCCACCATGACTGATAAAGAAAGCACATTGGTAAATGCGCTGACCGGGGCTACCAGCCACCAGATGCCGGACAGGCTGTCTATGTTCCAGAAAACAGGTATTTCAAACCAGTGCACAGGCACAAAGGCCAGGGAAGTAAGGCTGATAATTATATCGTCTATAATAAATGCCCCGAACCGCCGCCAGAAACCGGCGAATTCCAGAGCCAGAGGGCTTTTTATGTGGGTCATTTTTGATGTCACACTCCCGCCAGATTTGGCTGTGGGTATTATACATCTAAATGGGGCTTAATCCTAGTAACCCAAAGGCAAGGTTGTATTCCATCTGAATGGTTAAACTTACCGGAAGCAGGGCTTAGCAACGGCTACCCACCGGCTAAAAAGGATTTATTTTGGGATACCGGTATATTATTCCATGGGCAGTATTATATCGGTAACTGCCCGGCTGAAACCCTCCGGCCCTACCCCTCTGACATAACTGGGGTTACGCAAACGCATCTTGTGCCACTTGTTGCCGGGGCGTTGCACCAGTATGGGGGAATCCACTGTTTCCAGCATGGAGTAGTCATTTTCGCTGTCACCCAAACCAAAAGTGTGGATATTGCCGAAATTCAGGCGGAACAGCTCATTCAGTACCTTTATGGCCTTGCCCTTGTCATTGCCGCCGGTAACTTCGTAGAAACGCCCCCCGAAACTGTATTCCAGCCCGTTTTGCTGAATATGATTCAGGACTATATTGGTACTGCGTTTATCGCCCTCTATGTGTACGGTCTCGCTGTATTCACGCTGTTTGGCCAGCTCGGCCTGTTTCAGGTTAAGGTCAGTAAGGCGGCTGACGTCTTCAACAGACATATCCCCGAAGCTGGTAATAAATATATTGCCGGCTCTTTCAGAGTTTTCTATTTCGGTACAGGCCTCGGCCAGGGCTTTTTTAAGAATATGGCGGATATCTTTATAGCTCATGCCCAGTTCAATCACCAGATAATTTCCGGCTACTCTGTCATAGGCAAAGGGCAGGCGGAAGTAATCTTTGGGGATAAATATAGCTCCCCCGTTTTCGGTTATAAAGGGGTCTTTAATACCCAGTTCGTTGCGGTACAGGTCTTGTTCGCCCATAGTCTTGGCAGAGCAGAATACCAGTGGCAGCTCTTTGTCTTTGAGCAGCCGCAAAGCATCCAGTGCGGTTGAATATGAATAAGTCAGGGGGCTAAGCAAAGTGCCGTCCAAATCAGTATAGATAACCTTTTTAAACTGTCCCGAAGACGGCAGCCGGGAGGGGCGGGCTACCCGTGAAATCAGCTCTCCGTCCGGCAGAACCATCTGGGGCAGATACTTTTCAATAACGGCTGAAAACTTCGCCAGGTCCATCTTCTGGGGCGGGGGAATCAGCTTCACCTGGGGTATCTCAGGGTTGTTTTCCAGCCCCTCAATTCCTGCCAGCTGGTTTTCAATCTTTTTTTTCACGCTTTCATCCGCCAGCGGGCTGTGATAGATAACTGCCAGGCTGGGCAAAAGCATATCCTGTATCAGGTGGTCACCGCCCTTATCCTCGTGGAGGTGGGGGTTGATAGTTTCGGTTTGGAGTATCTCCACCCCTTCTTCCGCCACTTCCCTGTCCTCTATAGGCAGTATCCCGCTGAACTGTTCCAGTATAGACATAATCTCTTTGGTTTCCACCGCATAGCCGGTGCCGTAAGTCAGGCGTTTAGCCAGCTCTATGCTCATGGCGTGCTCACCGGCATTTCCGGTTTTGATAATCTCGGTTTCAAACTTGCCCTTGCTGGATATCAGGTGGTTAAGGTGTTTATTGGTAACCTCGGAAACCCTGCCCCAGCGTTTGAAATACAGGTCTCCCACCAGCTTGGGTTTGTACTTCCAGAGCACTCGCACCATGGAATAAGGTGACTGAGCCAGATTAAAACCGGTAGCAAAATGTTTGGCGTATTCCCAGACCGCTCCCGGTATATAGTTGTCGGTATCTATAAAACCCACATATTCCCGCCCGCTGAACATAGTCAGGATAATTCCCAGTATCATACCCTCGGCTTTGCCGCTGCGGATAAGCCCGTCTTTACCCAGCAGTTCGGGGTAGCCGGCATCTGCAATAGCACCTGCCAGTTCGGGGTTCTTCTGGTGGACAACTATCGCCTGGCGGTGGGTTATACGGCAAAAGCGGCTGACAATATCCTTTTCGTTTTTAAAGTTATCCACTTCCTGTTTGGAGCTGTTGCTGATAACTATCATCAAACAGTCATGGGGTATGCCGCTCAGCACACCCTCAAAAACTTTCAGGTCTTCGTCTTTTATAGGCAGGATAATGGCCATTTTCTTTTCAACATCTGAAATGGCCTGTTGGTCTACCATCTCCACCTCACGGCTTTCCTGCAGGTGAGGCAGGCTGGGAGCCCCGGAATCAAGTTCTAAAAAACGCCTTACGCCGTGTATGGTTACATTCCCCAGGTGTTCGGCGGGACGCAGGCTTTCAATGCGCATAATGGAAAACTCCTTTGAACAGGTCTAAGTGCGCCGGTACGGCGTACAGCCTTATTTTAGGCTGAAACCGGGCAGGTATCAAGGTTTAGGTTTGGGAAATGGTTTTGGCAGAAAGGCTCAGGCGAGACCCAGATACCAGTCCATAATCTGGCTGCCAAACAGCATGGCGGTTACAGCCCCTACTGCCAGAAAAGGGCCGAAGGGGATAGTCTGCCCCTTGCGGCGTTTGCCTGAAAGCATCAGAGCGGCGGCTGCCAGACCGCCCAGCACTATGCCGGTAAATATAGCTACAAAAATATTGGGGAAACCGCACACCAGCCCGATAAATCCGGCCATTTTTATATCGCCTTCACCTATACCCCCGCGTGAAGCAATATAAATAAGCAGAAACAGCCCGAAACCGCTCAGCCCGCCGAAAAACGAAGAAGACAGGTTCGCCAGTATCCCGTCTGACTGAAGGTACAGGGGTGAAAGCGCCAGTGCCAGCAGCATACAGGGATAAATAATCACGTTCAGGATAAGCCCTTTTTCCAGGTCTATCACAAACAGAGTGATAAATACGCACAGGTATACCAGACTTATGGCCAGCTCCGCGCTTGGGCCTATTATCATGTAGAAAAGGGCAAACAAACTGGCGGTGGCTATCTCCACCCACAAAGCTCTGGCGGGTATCTTGGCCCCGCAGGAACGGCAGCGCCCCTTTAGGAAAATATAACTGAAAACAGGTATCAGCTCAGCTGCGCCCAGCCTTTTGCCGCAGGCATCACATACAGAGCCGGGGGAGACGATGGATTTATTGGCCGGCAGGCGGTCAGACAGCATATTTATAAAGCTGCCCAGCACCGCTCCTAAAACGAAGAAAAATATAACCCAACCCGTAAACATGAACTATATTGTGGCTTTTTTTTGCCGAACCGTCAAGTGATTTGCATACTAAAGTACTGCCGGGTTGTATACAAATGGGCATAGAGTGTATTATAATCACTATGTGAAAGTGTTACTATATCACTATTGACCCCATAACGGTCTGTAAAGTATCTTTAGTGTAACTATCATTACAAAACATGGTAAAACATAATTCAAAAAAAGAAAGGTGGTGAAAGACAAATGTACAATTTCATGAAGAAACTCCGCAAGCACCAGAAAGGCTTTACCCTGATTGAGCTTCTGGTAGTGGTAGCCATTCTGGGCGTTCTGGCGGCCGTAGTTGTCCCTAACGTTGCCAAGTTCATTGGTTCCGGTAAGACTGAGGCTATGGCAACAGAATTGCATACAATTCAGTTGGCTGTTACAGCTTATATGGCTGACAATACCACTGATACGTTGCCAACAGCTATTGCTAAAACCAATAGCTTTAGTGGGACTGCTATTGCCCCATATCTGGTGACTTTGACTACTGAATTTTACTATGCCATTACAACTGCGGGTGTAGTGACACAAACCGAGTCTTAAAGTTTCTATTAATTAGCTAATTAATAAAGGTCTGCCCTAAAGCAGACCTTTATTATATTTAGTAACCTTGTTTGGCCAAACAAAAAGGGCGGTTAGTTTAGACCGCCCTTAATCTGTTTTTAGTAGCAGCTTCTTTAAAAAAGCAGGCTCTTGCTGCTTTCCGCCAGCTTTTTGCGTTTCTGGCTGGCGGAGCTGCTGCTTATCAGCTTTTCCACCTCGGCTGCGTCCTGACAGTAGTTAAACAGGTCTTCCCGGCTGATTACCTGCTGGCGGTAAAGTTCCACTAAAGCCTCATCCATGGTTATCATACCCTCATCACGGCTGGTGCGGATAACATTCGGCAGCTGGTAAAACTTGCCCTCGCGGATAAGGTTTCTGACCGCCGGGCTGCCCAGCATTATTTCCACTGCCACTACCCGCCCGTTGCTATTGGCACGGGGTACTAAGGTCTGGCAGAGAACGCCCTCAATCAGCGAGGCCAGACGGGTCTGGGCCAGATGCCTTTCATGGGGCGGGAACAGGTCTATAATCCGCTCCAGGGCCTGATAGGCGCTGGGTGCATGGGAGGTGGAGAGCACCAGATGGCCTGTTTCGGCAATAGTCAGCACCGCTGCGGCCGTATCCAGGTCACGCATCTCACCCACCATTATTACGTCAGGGTTCTGGCGGAGTACGTGCTTCAGGGCATGGCCGAAAGAAAGGGTGTCTGAGCCAAGCTGGCGCTGGGTGACGGCGCATTTTATGCAGGGGTGAACGTATTCAATCGGGTCTTCAATAGTGACCACGTGCTTGTTTTCGGTGTTGTTCAGGTGCTGTATCATAGCCGCCAGGGTGGTGCTCTTGCCGCTGCCGGTAGGGCCGGTTACAATTACCAAGCCGCGGGGTTTGGTAATCAGTTTTTCACAAATATCCGGTAATTCCAGCTCGCTGATAGTGGGTATGCTGGGCGGCAGCAGGCGGATAGCCAGACTTATGGCTCCCCGTTGCATGGCGGCATTGCACCTTAGGCGTCCCACTCCCTCCAGTGAGTAGCCGAAATCCAGCTCCCATTCCTTGTAAAAAGTTTCCCGTTCTTCATGGGTAGTCAGCTGTTCAAAAGCGGTTTTAATATCTGCCGGCTGCAGCTGTTCATAAGAGTTCAGGGCTTCCAAATCCCCTCTTACCCGCACCAGCGGCGGGCTTTGGGCTACCAGATGCAGGTCAGAGCCTTTTTTCTCTTCGGCTTCGTAGATAAGTTTTATAACGTCCATGTTTTACCAGACTAGTTTATTTCAAAAGGAAATTAAAACTGTATATAGGCATATTCGGGTCTTCGGTCAGTATCTTGTCCATGCTGATTACCACTACCTCCAGCCAGCGGTTGCTGCCGCGGAGTATGCCGGCATATTCCAGCACAGCCGTCTTGGTCAGGCCGTATCCTGTAACCGTAATACTTTCACCGTCAAAATCAATAGTAGAAAGGGCAATATTGCTGGAGTGCAGGTTGTAAATAGCTTTATAATCCCCGGTGATGGCCTCTCTTCCCTGATACATATCCCAGAGCATATCGTTCAGGGCGGTTACCACCGGGTCGGTGGCGTCCAGAGATTTTTGGGTTTCCGCAATCTGGCTGTTAAGGGCTGAAAGTTCGGCTCTTTTTTGTATCAGGGTAGCTTCTTGCTCCTGCACCTGCGGCTCTAAGACGTTGTTCTTTTGCTTCATATCATCAATATAAAACCAGCCCCAAACCAGGCCGCCCACCAGCAGAACTATGACTGTGGGCACCAGGATAGACGCCAGGGAAGTGCCTTTGGGTTTGTAAAAACCCGGCATGGCGTTAATATTAATTAGCGAATTCTGGTGTTCGGTTCCGGCCGGCAGCGCCCGGAGGGCCATACCCATATTTACAATGAATACACTGGGGTCAAAGCCTTCACCGGCAATAAAGGGCGAGGGCAGGCTGGAAATCTGGTTGCTCAGCTCATCCAGCAGAGAAGACCACGAATCCTGTTCATTGGCCAGTTCGCCGGATACCAGTACCGGTACGCTTTCATCCAGCGGGCTTTCAGCATGGCTGGAATTGTAAAAGGTGATGGTCCGGTTCAGTTCCTCGGCAATGGTGCTTATCCGTTCGGCAACAGACTGGCTTTCAACCGGCAGTGACAGGCTGCGGATAACCTCCGGAATGCGGCCTATAATGACGGCAATATCCACGTTATCCAGCCAGTTGCTTACAATAATAACCTTTTCCAGATTGGCACAGCGGCAAAGAGCCAGAGGGGCAATATCCAGTACCTCCAGCCTGAGGCCGGCTTTGTTTATGGTTTTTATTACCGAATCAGTGGTGTTTTTGGGGTGGGCTACTATAAATACCTTTACTTCACCCTGAGCGGAGGGAAGTACCTGGTAAGACAGGTAATTCTGGTCCATAGGGGTGGGAATTACCCGGTTAGCTTCGTTTTTAATAGCTTCGTCAAGTATATTCTTTGGTACGGCCGGCAAGCTGATAATCCGGAAGATAGATTTAAGGCCGCTCATGGCCGCTATCACTCTGCCGGAGGGTATCTTCTCACGGGAAAATAAAGATTTTATCTCCTCTGATACTTTGGTTTCATCCTGAATCAAGCCATCTATAACCAGCCCGGCTTCAAGGGGGGCGCTGGCCCATTTTTCAACCTTTTTACCGTTGTTTACAAGGACCTTTATTGCGGCATCTTCAATATAGAGCGTAGTTGTTTTAGCCATCTTATTTAACCCTCGTAACTTATCAGTAAAAGAGTAATAGTAGCGGTAGGTTTGGGCAAATCATCCTCAGCGGTGATGGTATCAAAGGTCAGCTTTATCACGTCCATGCTGCCGGTCAGAAAGTCTGCACCCTTGTCTATAGCGGATATAAAGCTGAGCATGGGGTTAATGTCTCCCCGGACTACAAGAGTGAACTCGGTCATTTCAAAATTAAGTTTGCTAAGGGTAAGTTTGCTGGCTTCAGAAGACTCAAAGCTGAGCAAATCCACTCCGGAATTAGCTGCCATCTGTACCAGTGCGCTGGCATACTCTATGGACTGAATTGTTTCCGGGAACTGCCCTTTTGCCTGGGCCAGCTTGCCTAAAACCTCCTCCAGCTGGGCGGAAAGCTGGTCTGCCTGTTCGGTAGTGGTGGCAATGTTGGCAACCACAGCGGGAATGGATGCTGCCGCCAGTGCCAGTCTATCCTCAAGGTCTGTTTTGCGGCTGTCTTCGTTTTTGAAAAGGATAAACAGACTGGCACCGGCAATGATAATCAAGCCGAATGCCAGCAGTGCCCACGAGGTTTTACTTATTTTCATAAATACTCCTTAGCCGCCGAGTGTGTTCCATGCGAGTATTTCCAAAGTGGCTGATGTACCTCCTCCGCCCGGTAAATCATTAAGTCCATTAACGTTATAATCTATAGTAGCATTATTCGCCATCGTAATATTTAATGCAGCCGCGGCACCCGTCAGGCTGGTGTTATTCTCTAGTGTTATATTCCCATTCGGTGCATAAAGATACCCGCCAATTTTCGCATTATTACGAATATCGATATCTCCTTGTTCAGATATAATGAGTGGCGCTGTTTGTAAATTAAAAGTGCTATTATTGTTTATCGTTATATCATTTTTAGCAACTATAACATGCTGATTATTAGAGCTGTTGTTATTACCCAAAGTGAGAGTTCCATTTATGTATGTTGTTCCTCCAAATTGCATTGTGGAATTGTTATCAGCATAAAGATATTTATTAACATACATAGGGCCGTTAACGATTAACTCTGAATTGTTTCCTAAACTTACATAACCTTCAATGTATAAAGCACCGTTAATTGTTAGTTTAGAATTATTGGAGAGTATTATATTCCCTAAAACATGGAGCGGGCCATTTCTTGTTGAAGTTGCATTATTGGAAAGATTAATAGTAGAACTTGTGGTGCCGTTTTTAGCTATTTGCGCTTCAGTTTTATAAATTTCTGTATCTATTGATGTAAAGGTGAGAGTTCCGTTTATTGTTTTAGTGCCCTCAATCCCATTTCTTATATCAGAGATATAATGTGTTGTTGAGACTAAAGCATCACCATCGACTGAGGCGTTATTTTCAAGGGTAATGTTCCCATTAGCTATAATATTGCCGTTAAGGACAGCAGCGTTATTGTTTAAAATAATATTCCCATCTAGCGCAGTAATGGCATTATCAAATACGCTGCCCCCGCTCGGCTGGTATCTCAAGGCGGCGTTGGTGGTGATGGATTTGCCGTTCAGGCTGGCTTTTGAGACCACTTCATAATAACTGCCTACGTTATGGTAGGTCAGTTTTACTTCTAAGGTATCGCCGTTAAGGGCGGACAGGATATAGGTACGGCTGGAATCTTGCCCGTTTGGCAGACCAACGCCGCCGGTTTTGATAAGATTTATAGCCCATTCCACTCCGGCATCCGAATCATAAATCCCTGCGGTACGTTCCTCAATAGCTGTCCCCTGTTGAAGTCCGGAACCTATCAGCATCAGCAAGGGAGGCAACATGATGGCACCTATTGCCAGAAAGATAAGAGCTATGGCCAGCGAAGCCCCTTTTTCCCTCCGGACGAGTTTTTTTATGCTAAACATGGTGTTTTCTCCTAAATTTCACGTATGAAATTGCCAAATATGGACTATATCTTACTATACTATCAGGTATGTGTATATATATTCAACCCGCAGGCAATATTTTTGGACATATGTCAGCTTATGCTCCAGCTTATTATCCCCCAGAAATGGCTGAGGCCGCTGCCGGGGAAGTCAATCTTGTAGTTCCCGTATTCGTCAAACGGGCTTGCATATGTTATAGAACCGTTTTTAAGTTCAACTTCAGTTGAACCAGCCAGAGTGCCATGGAAATCACCACCAGGTTGCATTAAGGTTTTACCGTTTACTGAGAGGACAAATATGTAATCATCTTCGGTGGAACTTATATTTGGGTAGAAAAAGATATTACCTTCAGCAATAATGCTTCCCGAGCCGGTTAGAGTGCATTTCCCTCCGATTTCCAAAGCATATTGATTTCCGAGTGTGTTACTCTGTACGTATATAGAGTGACCATTCAGGTCTAAGGTAAAATCATGTCCTGTTTTACCTATTAAGGTGTCACCGGTTATGTAGATATCCCCGGTTAGCGTGTAAGTGGAGGTTGAGGTAGCTACGATGTTCAGTGTACCCAACCGCAGTATTTCCAGAATGCCAGCCGGGTAATTTGCCAGATTCAGGGTATCTGAAGCATACGGAGTGGTGTTTACATAATAAAAAGAAGATAGTTCATTAGCACTAGGCCATGCACCGGTATAATATTCAATAGGGGCATTATCTTCAGAAGGGTAATTCACCTCGTAATCTCCGGCTTTAACAGTTATCTCCCCTTTAGAAGTCATGACGTGATTCATTATGTCCGTATAGTTATTATAGGTGTCACTGACTACCGCAGTCACACTGATAGTTTCAGTGGGGCTGGCGGAGGTGGATACAATCTGGTAGGTATCCTCCGTAAGGTAGGCTAAAGTTACGCTCACCGTCCGCCCGTCTATAGAGATACCGGGCAGGGTGCGGCTTTCGCCGGTATTCGCCGGCAAACCGCCGGGTATCAGGGGGCTGTTTTCCGGGTCCAGATACCAGATAGCCTGCTCAACGCCGGCATCTGCGGCATAAAGGCTGGCAGTCCGGTTTTCAAAGGTAGTACCCTGTACCAGGGCTGAACCCATCAGCATCATCAGCGGGGGCAGGGTTAGGGCTCCTATGGCCAGAAATATAAGGGCGATAACCAGCGCTTGACCCTGCTGGCTTCTAAGCCTCTTGCTTATAGTTATTAAGTTTCTCATCTCCGCACCTCCCCAACCAAGCAATTCCAGTTATGTGCTGCTTATCCTTGGTTTAATGTGCAAAAGCCTGTCTTCAGTCTGGGTATGTAAGGTTATGGTTATTTTGATATCAACTGCACTGGGCAGTCTTTCATCTGATGTCAGCTCATCTTCAAATAGTATACCACTAACATACTCGGCTATGAGGCTTGTTTGGGTAGAATTGTCAAACAGCCGCAATTCGGTTCTGGTGAGCGTGCCTGTAATGGGATTATAAGTATAAGTGACGATGTAATCAGTTATAGGGTTGGTTGGGTCGGACTGATAATACTCATCTCCTCTTGTTTGTCTTATAGTCAGAGTGTGTGTATTCGGATCCCACTCAGGTTGGTCATTAGCCATCTGAATATCAGTGGAAAGCCAGCTGTTTATAATGTCCAGATGGCGGATAATGGTCATGTGGTCACTGCTTCGCTGAGTGACGGTAAACAACTGGAAGACACTGGTAGTTAACCCTGCCATGATAAGTCCGGTAATGGCCAGAGCAACCAGCATTTCCACCAGCGTAAATCCAGCCTGCTTACCGCTGTATTTTAAAATGAACCTTCTCATCTCTTTGTCACATAATCTATCAGGGTAAAGATAATCTTGTTTACCCCACCCTCATTGTGCTGTATTACTATGGTTATCTTCTGGATACCTTTATCAGTAATACTCTGGGTATTGGTAACTACATCCCAGGGTATACCGTAAATCTTGTTTTGTACCAGGTTTCCATCACGGTTATAAGTGCAGATAGTGAAAGCGGTATCAGACGGGCTTAGGAAAAAATAATCCGCTACCGAGCCATCTTCATCAACTCGCTGGTATGAAAAGCTTTTCAGATGCTCCATGGTACTCTTGGCGTAACTTTCAGAAGTAGTGCGTACGTTAGCTATAGATACCGCTTTTACGGCCGTATTAAGGGCAGTCAGAAAAGCCACGCCTATCAGGCCTATTAGAGCCAGGGCAATCAACACTTCAATCAGGGAAAATCCCTTTTGACGCCGAAGCAGCTTTCTTCTCATATTATTTATCCTTAGCCGATCTGCCCGTACAAGGAGTACATGGAAGACACCAGGGCAACGGCAATAAAGCCTACTACCAGACCGATACCTATGGTCATAACCGGTTGTATCATGCCTATGGCGGCACTTATGCGGTCGTCAGCTTCGGTATCATAAGTAGCTGATACGGTAGCAAGGGTATCATCAAGTTTACCGGTTTCTTCACCCACGCTTACCATCTGAACCATCATGGGCAGGAAGAGGGGGCTTTTGGTCATGGGGCGGGAAAGCCCTTCACCTCTTATCAGGTCATGCTGAACCTCTGCCAGGGCGTTGCTGATAAGTTTATTGTTGGCTGCGGCAGTGGTTTGATTCATGATTTCGGGCAGAGGCAGACCGGCTTTAAACAGCAGTGACATAGTCTGGCAGGCACGGGAAAGTTCTGAAAGAAGCAGAATCCGCCCGATTATAGGCAGTTTCAGGGCTATCCGGTCTCTCTGATAGCGTCCTGCGGGTGTGCGCAGATATATTACCAACCCGGCTATGGTTGCTATAAAAATTCCGGTTACATACAAACCCCAAGCCCCAAAAAAATCACTTATGCCAATGAGTATTCTGGTGGCGGCGGGCAGTTCAGAGCCCATTTGGGAGTATAAACTGGTGAAGGCCGGTAATACGAAGGTTACCATGAGCAGCAGCACCAGAATACCTACCACCGCCACTACGCTGGGGTAAGTCAGGGCGCTCTTTATCTTCTTTTCAGTTTCCACATTCCGTTGGACAAAGTTAGCCAGATTACGCAGTACTACTTCCAGGCTGCCTCCCTGTTCGCCGGCGGCAATTACCCGGTGATACAGGGGCGGAAAAGCCTTGGGGTGTTTGCTCATAGCCAGAGAGAGCGAACTGCCTCCCCGGATATCATTTACAATCTCGCCTATAATCTCACGGAAAAGTTTATTGGTTGTCTGTTCCTGGAGCAGTTCCAGTGAAGTGACAATATCCGTACCGGATTCAAGCAGCAGAGCCAGCTGGCGGGAAAACAGAATAACTTCTCTGGGTTTTACCTTGGAGAAGTTAAATGAACCGCTGGTGCTGAAAAAAGGTGTAATGGGTTTTATGCTTAAAATCTGGTAACCGCTGTGGCTCAGCAGCCTCTGGGCTGCCTCCAGAGAGGTCGCCGGAATTTTCCCCTTTACAAGCCTTTTATCCTGACCGTAAGCTACGTAATTAAAGTCCATCTACTTACCTCAATACTGCTCCTCCGGAGAATAGGCACTGCGTAGTACTTCGGAGGGGGTGGTTATATTGTCTTTTACCTTCAGCATACCATCTTTCATCATGGTAATCATGCCGTCTTTGATGGATTGGGCGTGTATTTCGGACGGGGAAGCCCCGCTTAGCATCAGCCGCCTGATTTCATCACTTATAGTCATTATCTCAAACAGGCCCACCCGGCCCAGATAGCCGGTGAAGGCACATGATTTACAGCCGCTGCCATATACAAATTTGGTCCGTTTCTCCCCGATTTCCCGTTCGTAAGCCACCTGCTCAATAACCGGCACTTCAATGGTATGCTGGCAGTACGGGCAAATCCGCCTGACCATGCGCTGGGCTACTACCCCTACCACAGCTGAAGCAATCAGGAAGGGTTCTACCCCCAGGTCTATCAGGCGGTAAAGAACACCGGTAGTGTCATTGGCGTGTATAGATGAAAGCATCAGGTGGCCGGTAAGGGCTGCCTGAACGGCTATATTGGCTGTTTCAGCATCACGTATTTCACCTACCAGGATTACATCAGGGTCAAGGCGGAGGATAGAACGCAGGCCGCTGGCAAAGGTAATGCCGGCCTGGGTGTTTACCTGTATCTGGTTTATATCTTTAAAGCGGTATTCCGCCGGGTCTTCTATGGTAATAATATTTTGCCGCATGATATCCAGCGAGTTTATAGATGCATAAAGGGTGGTGGTCTTACCGGCGCCGGTAGGGCCGCTGATAAGTATCATGCCGTAGGGCACTTTGAGCATCTTGTTGTATTTTTCCAGGCTGTCCGGCAAAAAGCCCAGCTGGGAAAGTTCTATGGTAGCCCGGCTTTTATCCAGCAGCCGCAGCACCGCCATTTCCCCGTTTACGGTAGGAGCGGTTGCCGCCCGGATATCTATTTCCCGTCCGCCGGCATTTACCGTAAACTGGCCGTCAAGTGCGTGGAAATGGTCTGCAATATTCATATCACCCAGGATTTTTATTCTGGAGATAATAGCCCGGTGGGCGGTGATGGGCAAAGACATCATATCCTGCAGTGTGCCGTCAATACGGAAACGCACCCGCAGACGGTCTTCGTTGGGCTCAATATGTACGTCTGACGAGCGGGCTTTTACCGCTTCTTCAATAATAAGGTTCAGGGCTTGGGCTAAAGGTGCGTCAATAGCGGCATCAATAGCCAGACGGTCATCTGTGACCTCGCTGGGTATTGACATGCGGGAAAGGTATTTTTCAATATCCCCGTAACCTTTGTAGTTAAAGTCTATAGCTTCGCGTATTTCGCGGGCGTCTGCCGGTATGGGCTTGATGCGGCGTTTGGAATGGGCGGAAAAGGCTTCAAGTGCCAGTATGTCAGACGGGTCTGCCATGGCCATCTCAAGGGTATTACCCACTACATTCAGGGGTATAGCAGTGTAACGCCGGGCAAGCACCTCCGGGATGAGCTTGAGCGCTTCGGGGCGGGGTGACTGGCGCAGGTCGGTTATGGCAGTTTTGCCGTTTTTAGTGTCGGTTTTGGCTGAGGTCTTTATAACTTCTTCGGCTGTATTTACCGCAGCCCCCTCTTCGGTAGCTATAGTAACAGGTTTAAATTTTATAAGCTTGACCTTCTGGGCATCAGCAAACTGCTGGGCATCAGCGGTTATCTGGGAGGCGGTAGCTATCAGCTTGTCAACTATGCCGCAATCAAAGGCTTTAGCGTCAAACAGAGCCACATCCTGAAGCTCAAGGGAGGGCTGTTTTTTGATAATGTCTATCCCCAGGGTATAGTTGTCAGTATTGATATCATTAGCCACTATATCAAACACGTGTGAAATGCCGGAACGCCCTTTGATACGGGCATTTTCCCTTATGGTATAGCCCAGGCCGGTAAGGGCGTTAATAAGGTCTTCGCGGGTGGAGATGTTGCCTATACTCTCCAGCCGGCTGGGGTGTTTGGTATTGCTTACCAGCAGGTCTTCCAGACGGTCTTCGTCAAAGACTTTTATCCGCTGTTTTTCAGCCAGATTACGGGTTTCGGGGGTGAGTTTGGGTATGGCAATAAGAATACGTTCATTTATACCGGTGTCAAAAGCCTTATTGGCAAAGTTAAAAATAGCGCTGCTTTCTTCTTCCTGGTTTGAACCCAGAGTTATGCAAACCGCCATTGTTCTGGTAGTAAAACCGTCATTCCGGCGGGCTACTATATCAAAGACGTGCTCCACACCGGACTGACCGGTTATTTTGACATCAGTTTCCACCTGATAGCTGTGGCTGGACAGATAATCTGCCACCCGTTTACTAACCAGTTTGCGGAGTTCTGTATCTTTAACTTTGTTCTGCAACATTTCTTACTACATTCCAGCTTGTTTATTGGCTTTTTATCCAGTTACTTATCATATCTTACGCATAATTCACCTAAAGGTGCAACTATTTGTCAAAAATAAGCCAAATTTATATATTTATCAAGCCGCAGCGGATGGCCACTACAACAGCGTGTGCCCGGTCATTAGCGTTCAATTTGCGTAAAATGGCGCTGACGTGGTTCTTTATGGTCTGTTCACTTATTTCCAGATTGTTGGCAATCTGTTTGTTGGTATTGCCATTGGCAATAAGGGTCAGTATCTGTTTTTCGCGGTTGGTTAAAGGGGTAACGAAATTGGAAGCGTCTTTGCCCAGCAGGGATACGTCTTGAAACTGGGCCAGCACCTGTTTGGCCAGGTTGGGGCTGGTCATCAGGCTTTCATTTATAGGGTATTCTCCCCGGTTGGCCCGGCGGATAGTCTCAATAAGCTCATCAGCCGTGCTGCTTTTTTTCAAACAGGCCACAGCCGCTGTCCTGATGCATTCAAACAGTTCGGTATCATTCGGGTTCGGGGAAAGGATAATAACCTTGGTATTGGGGAAGGTGCGCACAATCCGCCTGCCCAAATCCAGCCCGCTGTACGCCACCAGGTCTGAACCCAAAAGTACCACATCCGGCAGGCTGCTCTCAATCTGTTCCATGGGGTCTCTGTGGGTATCGGTTGGGAGTATCTCAAAGTTGTTGTCGGATAAGGCCTGGGCAACACCCGCCCTGAAAAAAGGTTGCTCATCTATGACCATTACCCTGATCTTACTGTTGTCTTCCATTGCCCGCCTCTTTTTTTAGCTTTAAGTTTCTTTGAGGGATTTGGTCTTGCCTTCCCGCTCCAAAAATTGTTCCACATCTTCCTTGCGGAAACGCCGGTCACCGCGTGCCCCTATCCGGTAGGATTTCAGCACCATCTGGTTGCTCCAGCGGCGGACGGTATTTATGTGTACATTCAGCATATGGGCGACTTCACTGGTAGTCAGCATCGGGGAAACTGTAGTATCTTCATGATTTGACATGGCAGTCCTTTCTTAAAGTATCTTAACCTAACTATTCAGAACTATACATGATATAAACTGTACTATCCAATCCCCCGAATGTACTAACCGTTATAGGAAAATAGTAATATGAGTTAAGATAACTTGAGGAAGCCAAAAGGGATATATTTCCTATAATGACGGAAACCGCTCAGGATTGCAACCCCCGGGTCTAAATAAAGCGGATTTTATAAAAAATATTTGCTGCTGGCTGGGATTTGGCGAATTCGGGTTGCTATCTTTTTAAAAACTGCTTCGTTATAATTTGTGCACGGGTAAATAACCGGGTTTGACCGGCCGGGAGTCCTCAAAAAGAGGCCGGCCAAAAAAGGGGATCTTACTGGTGCAGACAGAGAAACGCCTGGTTGAGCTTGCTCAACAAAAAGACGAGCATGCCTTTGCCAGATTATATGAGGAATATTTCGATAAGATTTATCGCTATATTGCCTTGAAAATCGGTAATAAAATGGAGGCCGAAGATTTGACCCAGCAGGTCTTTATGAACATGCTCCGGTCTATATCTTCCTTCAAGTGGCAGGATAATACCCCTTTCTCTGCCTGGCTCTACCGTATTGCCCATAACCAGATAGTGGACTATCTGCGGAAGAGAAGCCGCCAGCCTGTGCTGGATATAGAAGTAGTCACCCCGCTGGCCTGTGCCGATGACCCGGTGGAAACTACCGAAGTAAATATAGATTACGAAAAGTTTGTGGAGGTATCCGGTAAACTTACACCCGCCCAGCAGGAGGTCATTTCCCTGCGGTTTTCTTCGGATTTGCCTATTGCCGAAGTGGCCAAAATAATGAATAAAACTCCGGGTGCGGTCAAGGCGCTGCAGCACAGTGCAGTGTCATCACTCCGCCGAATGCTCTCTGGAGCGTGAATAAAATGAATGTAAAAAATAACCCCGAATTTGATAATATCCTGAGTGAATGCCTGGACCGTATTCTTATAGACGGGCAGGATTTGGAAAGCTGTCTCCGCTTATATCCCGACCAGGCGGTGGAGCTGGCTCCTTTACTGAAAACAGCTATCGGTATTGATGCCCTTGCTTCAGGCTGCAAGCCTTCGGAGTCGTTCAAAGCCAAAGCCCGTTACGAATTTATGTCTGCCCTGAATGAAAGCAAGCATAAGAAAGGCTTTTTCCGGTGGCGTCTTAACTGGGCAAGCGGCCTTGTCGGCGCTCTGATGTTCCTGTTTGTTTCAGGCGGAGGGGTAGCGGTGGCGGCTTCCGGCAGTATGCCTGACAGCCCCCTTTACAGTGTAAAGCTGGCAACCGAAGAACTCTGGCTGAACGTTTCCTTTAGTGATGAGGGTAAGCTAAATACCATGAACCAGATTGCCGACAGAAGGGTTGCCGAGATAATTTATCTGTCGGATACTAATCAGGTCAGCCTGTTAAGACAGACTAATGACAAGCTGAATTCCGCTCTGTCTGTTATGGCAAACCTGATATGGGCTGAAAGCAGTATGATGTCCGCTGATAATTCCCAGGGCAGAGATGATACTGAAATATTGGGTTTGCCCTCAGTAGAAGCACCTGATAAAACCCCGGGGATGCCTGAAACTCCAAGCGGCAGTGTTGGGACTAGCCAGTATTATATCTTCCTTTCCGCCATTGCCAATCAGGATGCGCTTAATCTGGCGCTGGAAAGGGCTTCCGATGATGTGCGTGAGGATATGGCCTGGGTAATTGCCAATGCCATTGCGGCTTACCAGCGGCTATTAAATGTTATGGATATCCCCTGATAACTAAGCTAAACGGCGGATTTTAATACGGGGCAGCCAGTACAAAACGTCTTCGCGGTGGCAGAGTTCGGTGCCCGGCGTCATCACGGCGGCTGTCCCCATGGCTACACCTAAACGGCAGGCTTCTTCCAGGCTGTCCCCTTGGCAGAGGGATATGGCCAAGCCGGCCACCGTTGAATCACCCGCCCCCACCGCGCTTTTTACCCGCACATAGGGAGAGCTGGCTTTTATCACCTGCTTGCCGTCACTGGCTATCAGCCCTTTTTTGCCCATGGAGATTACCGCTATGCCTGCTCCCATTTGGACTATTTCCTTAGCCCCTAGTATTATTTCAGCCTCGGTTTCCAGTTTCCTGCCCAGCAGCTCTTCCGCTTCGCGGATATTGGGCTTTACCAGACAGGGTTTAGCCTTGAGCCCTGCCCGCAGGTATTTGCCGGTGGTATCCAGTATGGTTTGCTTGCCCAGTTTATGGGCGCTCTTGATAAGGGTGAAATAGACGTTTGCAGGTACTCCCGGCGGTACGCTGCCTGACATAACAATAATGTTTGACGAAGCGCTTTCCCTGTGCAGGTCTTCGTGAAAAAGTTTCAGTTCAGACGGCGTTATCCGCGGGCCGGGGGCGTTAAGATTAGTCTGGCGGCGGGTTTTAGTGTCGTATATTATAAAGCAGCTTCGGGTAGGCTGGCTTATAGGGGTGAAGCGGTATTTAAGCCCCTGTTTTGCAAGCAGGGTTTCTATCTCCCGTCCCTCTTCACCGCCCAGAAAACCGCAGGCAATGGTATCATTTCCCATTTCATGTATCGCCCGTGACACATCTATGCCTTTGCCGCCGGCATATTTGGACATAAGATGCCAGCGGTTAGTTTCATACAGTACCAGACCATGCACGTCTATATGTTTGTCCAGACAGGGGTTTAGGGTAACGGTGGTAATCATGGGTTTTCTCCCGGCTGGTAGTTGGCATACCAGGTGGGGCTGGGGTTTATAAAATTACCCGCTTTCAGTCCCAGTTTTTCATGCCAGGGGCGTCCCGTATTTTCAGCTATCTGACACAGGCGTTTAAACCTTTCGGCGGCCACGCGGTTTATAAAATCCTGGCGGTTTACCGGGTTGGTTATCTCCAAAGCTTCCTGCCAGATGGCTCTGCCGGCCAGAAAACCGGATGCCCCGCACTGGCAGGCTATTTCCAGTTCACGCACGTACAGGTTAAAATCCGCCCCGGCGGAGAGTATAGCCCAGGGTACGGGACATATGGAGTCCAGTTTTCGGGCGGATATAAAGGCCCCATCTTCGGTCAGGCTGAAGCGGAGGTCGGCGGGGAACTCCACCTTGAGTATATCTATACCCAGTCCTGCCAAATCTTCTACGGTGGAAAGGACTAAACCCGGTTTGTTTTTGGCAAAAAGCCCGGCATTTTTCAGTTCCTGCCCGGTGGGGTAGGTGACCGGCTCCAGCACAAAGGGGATATCCAGTTTGCGGCATTCGTCAGCCACGGTTTTTACCAGAAGCTGCTGGGTCTTGGCCAAATCTTTGATATCCGGGCGGTAATAAAGCAGCAGCTTGACGGCGTTTGCCCCCAGCAGTTTTATCTTGTTTACCCCCCAGTTTTTAAGGAGTTCGGTAGTCCGGTACTCGGCCTCTCCGCCGTAACCGCTTGATTCCAGGCTGACAAGCAAGCCGCAGCCGGGTGCAATGGCGTTTTGGGCCAGGCACTCAGGTAGCCCGTAAATGGGGTCAAGGAGTACGGCGCTGGCCTGTCCTGAAAAAGCCCGGCAAAGGCTCAGTTTGAAATCAGCCAGGCTGCGGTAGCATTCTTCTTCGGTGGTTTTCGGGCAGAGGTGCTTTTTTATGGAGCCGCGGTGGTCCATAGCCGCAATCTCAAATAAACCTCTCTGGCTGGCCAGAGCAGTCAGGTTAAGCAGTTTACCGGCGCTGATAGTCATCTTAAGCCATTATGTAGCATTAAAGCATCTAAATCAAGAACTATTTGTTTTGGCAGGATATACGGGATATAATGGCTTTTAGCTATGAAAGTGGAATGCGCATCTAATATCGGTTTTTGTTTTGGGGTACGGCGTGCCATAAACATACTGGAGAAAACTGCCGCCGAAAAGGGCGGGGTGGAGACGCTGGGGGCTTTGGTGCATAACCAGCAGGTCTTAAACCGCCTTTCGGGCATGGGTGTCAGGGTAGTAAAAAATATAGAAGACATTTCCGGCCGGACGGTGGCTATTTCCTCCCACGGGGTGGGGCCTTTAGTTTTAGATGAACTGAAATCTAAGGGGCTGGAGGTAGTGGATACCACCTGTCCGTTTGTAAAAAGGGCTCAGGTAGCTGCCAAACGCTTTCATGATGCCGGTTTTTTTACCGTAATCTACGGTGATGTAAACCACCCGGAGGTTAAGGGCATTATGGGTTGGGCAGGCGGGGATGGGCTGGCTACCCTTAATCCCCAGGGACTGGTTGACGTGCCAGATGTATCCCGTTATATAGGGGTGCTTTCCCAGACCACCCAGATACCCACCGGCTTCACCTCGTTTGTCAAAAATGTGATAGACCAGGCTCTGGTGAAAGATGCTGAAATCCGTATAGCGGATACTCTCTGCCACGACATACGTGAGCGGCAGACAGCCGCTTTGGAACTGGCAGGCAGGGTAGACCTGATGCTGGTTATCGGCGGGCATAACAGCGCCAATACACGCCACCTGCTGGATTTGTGCAAGACCGTATCCAATACTTATCTGATAGAGACTGCTTCGGAATTGCAAACCGGATGGCTTAGGGGGGTAAACCGCATTGGCATTACCTCCGGGGCTTCCACTGACGAAACCACCATATCCGAAGTCTGTTCGTATCTGGGCAGCCTTTCAGCCGGAACTTAGCTTTAAATTAGCTTTAGCTTATGTTACAATCCACCTGTTATTTAGGAGGAGCAAATGAAACGGGTTTTTTCTGGTGTCCGTCCCACAGGCCGTCTCCATCTGGGCAACTACCTTGGAGCGGTTAAAAACTATGTGGCCTTGCAAGATGATTACGAATGTATTTACTGTGTAGTAGACATTCACGCCCTGACCACTCTGGAAGAAACGGATGCCTTAAAAGAAAATATATATGAAATGATGCTGGATTTGCTGGCATCTGGTCTGGACCCCAAAAAGTGTATCCTGTTTGTTCAGTCTCAGGTGCCGGAAATAAACGAACTCTTTACCCTGTTCGGCATGATTACCCCTCTAAGCTGGCTGCTTCGGGTGCCCACCTTCAAGGAAAAAGTCAGGATGCACCCTGACAATGTTAACTATGGTCTTGTAGGCTATCCGGTGCTTCAGGCGGCAGATATATCCCTTTACAAGGCTGATTTAGTGCCGGTGGGGGTTGACCAGCTGCCTCATCTGGAGCTTACCCGTGAGATAGTCCGCCGGTTCAATGAAAAATTCGGGGATACCTTCCCTGAGGCGCAGGCACGCCTGACCAATTTCCCCACAGTGGTCGGTCTGGACGGCAAGGACAAAATGAGCAAGTCGCTCAACAATCATATTGAGCTGGCTCTGTCAGAGGAAGAGACTGCCAAAAAAGTAATGAGCGCGGTTACTGACCCTGCCCGCCAGTATAAAACCGACCCCGGCCACCCTGATATCTGCAACGTGTACAAACTGCACAATTATTTCAGCCCCCAGGCGGTAGCCCAGATTGCAGATGACTGCCGGAACGCCCGCATAGGCTGTGTTCAGTGCAAACGGGCTCTGGCCGAAGCTATCAACGTCTACTTGCGCCCCATCCGGGCAAAAAGAAGCAAGCTGGCTGAAAACCCTGATGAGATTTACCGTATTATGGCAGACGGGGCGGAACGGGCCGGGGCGATAGCCCGGGAGACTATTGATGAAGTCCGCCGGAAAATGAATCTCCGCTGATTCCAATCCCTAGCAAATTTAAGGTTATAAAATAAGCCCCGCTTTTGGCGGGGCTTAAGTTTTACAGTATAAATAAGCGGCTTACATTCCGGGGCAGTTGTGCTTTAAAAAGTGGCGGAAACGCTTCATGGCTTCTTCTATATCTTTCATGGAGGTAGCGTAACAGCAGCGCAGGTAACCCTCGCCGCTGTCACCAAAGGCAGTCCCGGGTACGGCGGCCACCTTTTCTTCCAGGAGCAGCTTTTCGGCAAATTCGGCTGAACTCAGTCCGGTTTTTTTGACTGAAGGAAAGGTGTAAAAAGCGCCTTTGGGCTCAAAGCAGGACAGCCCCATATCGTTGAAGCTTTTTACTATAAACCGGCGGCGGCGGTCATATTCCTCTACCATCAGCCGCACGTCATCCTGACCGTTCTTTAGGGCTTCCAGGGCGGCTTTCTGGGCGGCAATAGGAGCACACAGCATGGTATGCTGATGTATCTTGGTCATAGCCTGAATAATATCTGCCGGACCGGCCGCATAGCCAATCCGCCAGCCGGTCATGGCATATGTTTTGGAAAAGCCGTTGATAATCACACTCCGTTCGCGCATACCCGGCAAAGTGGCAAAGCAGGTATGTTCAAAACCGGAGTAGATAATCTTGTCATATATTTCGTCAGATACCACCAACAGGTTCTTCTCGCACACCAGCTTGGCAATCTCGGCCAGTTTGGCCTTGGGCATAACCGCCCCGGTGGGGTTTGAAGGATACCCCAGCAAAATTGAACGGGTCTTGGGGGTAATTCTGGGGGCAATATCTGCCGCACTTATTTCAAAATTATTAGCTTCAAAAGTGGGTATCTGGACCGGGTTGCCGTATGCCATAAAGACACATGAGGGATAAGCCACATAAGCCGGATCAGTCATAAGCACTTCGTCACCGGGGTTTAGGGTAGCCCGCATAACCAGGTCCAAAGCCTCACTTGAGCCTACGGTTATTAAGATTTCGGTTTCGGGGTTGTACTCCAATTTGTAGGTTTGGTACAGGTATTTGGCTATCTCCTGGCGGAGTTCCAAAAGCCCGGCGTTAGAGGTATACATGGTGTAGCCCTTTTCCAGAGCGTAAATGGCAGATTCGCGGATATGCCACGGGGTTGTAAAGTCAGGTTCACCCACACCCAGAGAGATAGCTCCGCTGCCCATCTTGGCGGCCAGGTCAAAGAATTTGCGTATGCCGGAAGGCTTGAGCTCTTTGGCTCTGTCTGAAATAAAACCTTTGTCCGTTTCCACCTGTGATGTCATGGCCTAAACCTCTGAATATTTATTAAAGGACTACCGGTTCGCGTTTGATATCATCATTGCCGTCAATTATTTCGTCGTCTTCTTTGAACCGCTTAAGCAGAAAATGGGTGACCGCTCCCTGTACGCCCTCTATCGGAGCCAGTTTTTGGGCTACGAAATTAGCCACCATCTGCATAGTCTTGCCGCCTACCATTACCAGCAGGTCATAAGTGCCTGAAAGCAGATAGCAAGAGCGCACCTCCGGGTAGCGGTAAATCCTTTCGGCAATGGCATCAAAACCCACATCTCTCTGGGGGCTGACCTTGACCTCAATCAGGGCAAAAACCTGTTCGTGTCCCAGTTTCTCCCAGTTTATGACGGTTTTATATTTGAGGATAGTCTTGTCAGCTTCGGCTTGCTTTATCTCACGGCTGATATCCCCTTCGGCAAGGCCGGTCATGCAGGCCAGTCTGTCAGGTGTAATACGGGAGTCATTTTCCAGGATTTTTAAAATGTCACTAAGCATTATTTTCTCCTGTTTGTGGTAGAGCTATTATAACAGATATATTTAAATCTAAAAAATACTCCTCTTTACTTGCCGCTGTCAAAGAAATGCCCCCTGAGTATTATGTACGCAGGGGGCAAACAGGCTGATAAAAATATTTTAGGGCAGGGTGGTTAATATCCTTTCCCGGCTGAGAAAGCGGGTCAGGTAAGTAGAAATAGCCAGCAGCAATACTGCCACACCGGCTACTATGCCTACCAGAGCCCACTGGGCGTCAATATTGCTGGCCAGGCCTATACCTGCACCCATCAGGCCGAACAGGGGTACGAAGACTATCAGGTTTAGAATGCGGTACTCTTTCAGCCCCACATACAGGTTTAAAAAGCCCATCAGGTTTACAAAGCCCAGAATAACCAGCGGGGTCACAAACAGCACCTGAACAAATATTGCCAGCGAGGGCAGTATAAACTCCCCGTTTTCAAGCCCGGTACGGATAATGGGTATCAAGACGGCCAGCAGGACAAACGGGTAAGTGGAGACGCTTACCCCCAGCACTTTGCCCAGCAGAATATCCCGCAGGCTGAGCGGGGTGCACATCAGGCTTTCAATAGTGCGGGTGTATTTTTCCATTACGAATGCTTGGCTGAGGAACATATAAGACATAAAGGCACTTATCATAATGGACAGGTAAAAGACTATGCCGTTAATGGATAAATTCATACCCGCCTGACTGGACAGGTTATTGGAATACAGAAAACCGAACAGTACGGGCATAATGAGCGCCTGAATAAGCATACCCCTGTTGCTGAAGTTATCCCGGATTTCCTTTTTAGCTACCGTAAATATATTTTGCATTACCTGGTCTCCTGTTTCATAGTCTCCAGATATATTTCCTCCAGAGACCGTTTTAGTTTGCGCACTTCTTCCAGCTTAATATCATGACCGGCTAGATAAGTGATTATCTGGGGGGTGTCCGCACCTTCAGCCGGGGTCAGGGTCAGGCCCTCCTGGGTACGGTGAATATCAATTGCCAGCTTGGCGGAGGTGAGCAGTTTTTCGGCTTGCTCAATATCAGCCGCGTTTCCAAAGGAAAGCTCCATGCCGGGCTGGCGGTTTTTCCTGTCCAGGTTGGCCAGACTGTCCCAGGCCAGCAGTTTGCCACCCTTGATAATGGCCACTTTATTGCAGATACGCTGGACTTCGTCCAGGTCATGCGAATTCAGAAAAATAGTCATGTTCCCCTCGCGTGAGAGGGACAGGATAAGGTCGCGGAAGTTTTTCTGGGCTTCGGGGTCAAGCCCGGAGGCCGGTTCGTCCAGAAAAAGAACCTCCGGTTTGTGCATAATAGCCTTGGCCAGCGCCAGTTTGCGTTTCATGCCTTTTGAAAATTTGCCTGCCGGGTCATTCCGGCGTCCGTTCAGGTCAAAAAATTCCAGCAGTTCGTTTATCCGGGCTTCGCGGTTAGGTATCCGGTAGATATCTGCAAAATACCGCAGGTTTTCATAGGCGCTCAGGCGGTCATAAATGCCGTCCACTTCCAGCAGAACCCCCACTTTGCTTCTGGCGGCATCATCTTTAGCCAGATTTTTACCGTTCAGGGTGGCCTGGCCGCTGCTGGGGTTTAAAAGACCTAAAATAATTCTCATGGTGGTGGTTTTTCCGGCGCCGTTTGGCCCCAGAAAACCGAATATTTCCCCCGGAGCTACACTGAAACTGATATTATCCAGTACTGTTTTGCCCTTGAAGGTTTTGCTAAGGTTGTTTACTTCTATCATTGCCTTTCCTGTTCAGTATTGTATGTAAATATTTCTTCTATTGGTGCTTTGAAAAGGGAAGCTATCTTGAAAGCCAGCTCCAGGGAGGGGGAGTACTTTCCCCGCTCTATAGCGATAACGGTCTGGCGGGTTATACCCAGTTTGTCCGCCAGTTCCTCCTGGGTAAGGTTGTGTATGGCTCTTAAAACCCGGAGTTTATTTTGCATAATATTTACATTTTATTCCGGTAATACAGATTTGCCAGGTCATACAGCAAAATAAAGAATAAGGCCATGCCTACCAGCAGCCAGTATTCGGGAGAAGAGGCGGCGTCTTCATTAATCACCATGTAAACCAGAGGGGCAAGACCTATTACCGGGCCGAAAATGCGGATAGTGAAACTGGCAGCCTTTTCCTGAATACGGTACTGGCGTTCGTCTGCCAGTACGCCTTTGACCTGGTTTCTTAAAAATATATTCATACCTATAAAGATAGGCACTACCAGCAGCCCGAACAGGTACAATCCGTTGGCTGCAGCCCAGCCTATGCCGATACCCAGTATTACCGATAGCAAAATAACTATATAGCGGTAAATTTTGATATTCATAGATTGGTATTGTAAAGCTATATTTACAAAATGTCAAGGTATATATACATTTTAGAAACTATTACATAAGCAAAAGGCGGCTGTTTGCCAGCCGCCCTGTTTTTTGGCTTAAAGAATCAGGTTTTTTAAATGCCGCGCCCCTGCTTGCGGGCGGCAATATCCAGAATAGCGCCTATGACCAGCCCGGTAACCAGCCCTATGGCAATACCGGTGGCCATATTGCTCAGCACAAAACCCAGCCCGGCACCCAGGGCCAGCCCTAGCGCCAGCCAGATACCTATATTTTCGCCGGGGGGTGTCAGCTTGTGCTTGCTCTGCAGGTGGATAACAACCCCGTTTAAGGTGTTGAAGTATGACTCTTCGTCTGTTTTGGCAACGGGCTTATTGCCCAGGGTTTTCAGGCAGGCGGTCAGGGCATGGCGGAACATACTGCAATCTTCGCAGTTCTGTCCGAAGTTATCCATCTGGTACAGGACGGTCTCAAGCCATTTCAGGCGGTATTTTTTGACCTCTTTGGGGCTAAGGGTCGTTTCCAGGTTGGTAACAGTTTCAATACTGGCCTGATACCAATCACTTGGCTGCTTAATCATGGATTTTCCACACCTCTCTATAACCGGGGAGTTTCCTTGTGCCAGGCGGTGGCGCACTGGAAAGCATGGGCTATGCGCATAATAGTCTGGTCAGCAAAGGGCTTGCCTATAATTTGTAAACCCACTGGTAAACCATCTACAAACCCGGCCGGTATGCTTATGGCGGGCAATCCGGCAATATTTATGGGGATAGTGCAGGTGTCACACATATACATCTCAAAGGGGTCACTCAGCTTTTCACCGATACTGAAAGGCAAGTTGGGGGTGGTGGGGGTTATAAGGGCGTCATATTTTTCAAAGGCGTTGTTAAACTCCTGGCTTATCAGAGTGCGCACCTTCTGGGCTTTGACATACCAGGCGTCATAATAGCCGGCTGAAAGGGCGTAAGTACCTATCATGATACGCCGTTTTACTTCCGGCCCGAATCCCTTGGCGCGGGTCTTTTCCATAGCTTCCCACATGTTTTCAGTCTGGTTGTAAGAATAACCGTATTTTACCCCGTCATACCGTGACAAATTGGCCGAAGCCTCGGAGGGTGCCAGTATGTAATAAACCGCCAGTGCGTATGGAGTATGGGGCAGGGATACCTCGCGGTCTACGCTTGCACCCAGACCCGAAAGTACTCCCAGGGCGTCATTTATCTTCTCGGCTATATCTGCCCGCATATTATGGCTGAAATATTCTTTGGGTACACCCAGTTTAAACCCCTTTATATCCCCGTCAAGGCAGCTGATGAAATCAGGCACTGTCTGGGGGACGGAGGTGGAGTCACGGTCATCAAAGCCGGCAATGGCATTCATTACCAGAGCACAGTCCAGAACATCTTTGGTAAAAGGGCCTATCTGGTCAAGCGAACTGGCAAAGGCTACCAGCCCGTAGCGGCTTACCATGCCGTAGCTGGGTTTCAGTCCGGTAACACTGCAGAAGCTGGCCGGCTGGCGGATAGAACCGCCGGTATCCGAACCCAGCGAGAATACTGCTTCCGAAGCAGCCACACAGGCAGCCGAACCGCCGGAAGAGCCGCCGGGAACTTTGGCGGTATTCCAGGGATTATGGGTGGTAAAGAAGGCCGAGTTTTCGGTGGAAGAACCCATGGCAAACTCGTCCATGTTGGTTTTACCCAGCAGCACCGCCCCTTCTTCGGCCAGTTTGTCCACCACGTGGGCATTATACGGCGGCACAAAGTTTTCCAGCATCCTGGAGGAACAGGTGGTGCGGATACCTTTGGTGCATAATACATCTTTAAGGGCCATGGGGATACCGGTTAGCGGGCGGATATGCCCCTGTTTTATAGCTTCGTCAGCCGCTTTAGCCTGGACTAAAGCACTCTCCGGGCAGACAGTCATAAAAGCCTTTATCTCAGGCTCAAGTTTTTCTATCCTGTCCAGATGGGCTTGGGTAAGCTCGGCGGATGACAGTTTCCGTTCTTTCAGCAGTTTGTGGGACTGGGCGATGGTCAGCTTGGTTAAATCTGTCATTATTCCATCACCGCCCGTATCCGCACATAATCACCCTCGCGTCTGGGGGCATTTGAAAGTATCTCCTCACGGTCATAAGAGGGCTTTATAATATCCTCTTTGAGTACGCTTTTAACCGGGGTGGACTGGGCGGTCGGCTCTACACCGGTCGTATCCACCTGCTGCAGTACCTCAAAATGCTCCAGCAGGGCCGAAAGCTCTTTACTCAAGCGGTTTATTTCATCTTCCTCCAGCCCCAGTTTAGCCAGGCGGGCAATGTGGAGTACATCTTCGCGGTTTAGCTTCATAATATCCCCCGTTTACAAGTCCCCAGATTATAACACCGCCGCCAAATACGGGCAACAAAGCCCCCTTTTGGTTGTATTAAGGTGAGGGGGTTGTTGGTATAATAACGCTATGAATATCCGCCTGGTCTGGACTGTATTTACTACGCTTTTAGAAGGGGCAGGCATTGCCCTGCTGGGTTTATGGCTGCTGCCGAAGGTGGATTTCCCCCTGCCGCTTTGGGTGGTACTGCTTGCCGAAGGGGTTTTGCTGGTACTAGCGGTGTATTTTTACCACGTGGGTACAGTTACGCTTGACCAGAAACCGCTTACCGGTGCGGAAACTATTATCGGCAGCAGTGCGGTAGTGGTGGAAAGCTTAAACCCGCAGGGGATGGTACGGCTGGACGGAGAGCTTTGGGAAGCAGTTACTTCTGAAGCCGTCATATCCAGCGGGCAGGAAGTGGTGGTAATAGGGCGGGATAAAATGCGTCTTAGGGTAAAACCCAAATAGAGGCATTCTTTCGCTAAAAACCGCCAAGATGTTATAATGGCGGCAATCTCAGGCAGGTCTCGGTAAAAGGGGGCTTAAGCGTGAATAACAATAATCCGGTTAAAAAGCTGATACTGGGGTTTAACAGTAAGCTCTGTCTGTGTAAAAAATGCCCCAGTTACCCGGGGCATAAGGATAAAGTGGTCTACTGCGAGCGGGCAAAAAGCCCGTATGTAATCAGCAAAACAAGCTGTCTCTGCCCCCAGTGCCGGGTATGGAAGCTGAACCATTTTGCGGAGACATATTACTGCAGCAGCGGCGCGGCCCCGTTATCCCGTATTTAAACGGTAGTTTCAAGAGAGGTGTCAAAATAGAAATAATACCGGCAATAGATATTTTAGGCGGCAGGTGTGTCCGCCTTCTTCAGGGTGATTATGCTCAGGAGACAGTATACTCTCCGGACCCGGTGGGTACAGCCATGCGCTGGCAGTCTCTGGGCGCTCCCCGTTTGCATGTGGTGGATTTGGACGGTGCTGCTGACGGGGAAAGTGTTAACTTTGAGCTTATACGGGAAATAGCCAATTCCGCCCTTATACCGGTGGAAGTGGGCGGCGGTATCCGCAGCATGGATACGGTAAAGAAACTGCTTACGGCCGGGGTTGACCGGGTAATACTGGGTACGGCAGCCGTGGAAAACCCGGAGCTGGTCAGGGAAATATGTGCCAGATACGCTGACTCGGTAGCCGTCAGTATAGATGCACGGAATGGCAAGGTGGCCACCCGCGGCTGGGTAAACAGTACCGAAGTGGATGCTTTGGAACTGGCCCGCAGTATGAAAAAACTGGGTGTGAGGCGTTTTATTTACACTGATATCAGCCGTGACGGCACTCTGAGTGAGCCTAACTTTGCGGCTATACGAGACCTTATTTCGGCTATAAATATGCCGGTTATAGCTTCAGGGGGTGTTTCCAGCCTGAGCCATTTGCGCCTTTTGAAAGATATTGGTGCGGAGGGGGCTATTGTGGGCAAGGCCATTTATACCGGTGACCTGAACCTTAAACGGGCCTTTGAAGAGTTGTCCTAGATTAGCTTAGAAATCTGCTTCATACATCAGGTAATGGCTGGGGGTCATGCCCAGTTCGGCATAGGTGGCTTGGGCGCGTTTGTTTTCTTTCTCTACATATAAACGCAGGCCGCAGACATTGCCTGCTTCTTTAGCCTGCTTAGTCAGGTTTTCATACATAGCCCGGAAGATGCCCTGGCGGCGGAATTCGGGCTTTATATATACACTCTGAATCCACCAGTAAAATTTATTCCGCCAGTCACTCCATTCGTAGGTAACCATAAGCGAACCGGCGGGTTCCCCGTTACACTCGGCTATCAGGTAAAAGCCGTATCCGGGGTTTTCAAAAAGATAGGCTGCCCCTTTCAGGGTAGCGTCTTTATCCAGTGCCTTGTTTTCAGTTTCCAGGGCCATAGCTGTATTAAAACCGGCAATCGTATTTGTATCACGGCTGTCTGCCCGGCGGATGCAAAGTGTTTCCTCCAAAATTTACCCCCTGTGTTTTGATGTATACTTATCTTGTACGTTTAATATCACTTACAAGATGCACTTTAAACCAATTCCTGATAAAATAACATTTTCTACGCAAAAATAAAAACGGGAGATAATGTATTCAAATGGAACTCAAACTGGACGACAAAGGGCTTATAGCCGCCATAGTACAGGATGTGAAGGATGGCACGGTGCTGATGCTGGGCTATATGAACCCCGAATCCTTCAAGCTCACTCAGGAAACCGGCAGTGTCTGGTTTTACAGCCGCAGCCGCCAGGAGCTTTGGAACAAAGGCGCTACCTCCGGCAACAAGCTTATTGTCAAGGAAATGTATATTGATTGTGACAAAGATGCCGTGCTGGTAAAGGCTGAACCTATGGGTCCCACCTGCCACACCGGCAACCGCAGCTGCTTTTTCACACCGGTAGAGCTTAAGTAGCCGCTTCGCACTCAGGGCAGGCTTTTTGGGGAATATAATCGGGGTTGTCCATATCTACTGTCTTTTTAAGGGCGGTGATGGCAACCTCGATTTGCTTTATATCCGGCTGGCGGGTAGTCAGTGACTGCAAAGCCAGGCCCGGTTTAATCAAAAAGCGGACTACCGGGTTGTGGCAGTGTCCGGCGCTGAAACGGGTAAATTCATAACTTAGGGCTGCAATTACCGGCACCAGTATTATCCGGGAAGCAAACATAACCGCAAAGGCAGGCTTGCCTATCAGGCTGAATACCAGTATGGCTATTACCATTACCGCCAGCAGAAAGCTGGTGCCGCAGCGGAGGTGGGCGGTAGAGTAAGTTTTTATTTCGGCAGCTCTTTCCAGTTCAAGCGGCACACCGGCCTCAAAGGCGTTTATGGTGGCATGTTCCGCCCCGTGGTAGCCGAAAACCCGTTTGATATCCGGTGTCAGGGTGACCAGTTTTATATAAATGACAAATATCACCAGCCTTACTATACCCTCAATCAGGTTAAACAAAACGGCTGATTCCAAAAAGGAACTCATAAGGTTGGTTATAAATAAAGGCGCCAGAAAGAAAAGGGCTACGCTGGAACCCAGTGACACCAAAAGCATCAGCCACAAAAGCCCGCCCGAAAGTTCTTCTTCCTCTTCCTTAAGGGCTATATTGGCCGAATATATAAGGCTCTGAATGCCCAGAATCATGCTCTCAATAAGTACAATAGCCCCCCGTATCACGGGCATTTTGCGCCATTTGCTGGTATAAAGCGAATGCAGGGGTCTTACTTCGGTGGTGATTTCACCGCCGGGGTTGCGTACCGCAGTGACCAGGTTTTTCTGGCCGCGCATCATTACCCCTTCAAGTACCGCCTGTCCGCCATAATAAAATTTTTCTGCCAATATACTACTCCGTCATAAACAAAAAGGAGCGGCTTTTAGTACCGCTCCTTTTATTATCGCATTTTTAAATGGTAAATGCTTAGGTTTTGTTGCCGTAACGCTGGCGGAATTTCTCCACCCGTCCGGCGGTGTCAACCATTCTTTTCTCACCGGTGTAGAAGGGGTGGCACTGGGCACAAAGCTCTACCTTGATGCTGTCTTTGGTAGAACCCACTGTAAAAGTGTTGCCGCAGGCACAGCTTACGTTGGTGGCGGTATTATATTTAGGGTGTATTTTTTCCTTCATACGGCCTTAGTCAGCAACTACGCTGACTTTCCTCCTGTCATTAGTGGTGGGCTCAAACTTTACCACACCTTCGCAGGTGGCGAAGATGGTATAGTCACGCCCCAGACCCACATTTTCACCGGGGTGAATGCGGGTGCCTCTCTGGCGGACAATAATTGTCCCTGAGTGCACTTTTTCACCGGCAAAACGTTTTACGCCCAGCATTTTGGGCTTGCTATCACGTCCGTTCTTTGTAGAACCCGCACCTTTTTTATGCGCCATCTGTAGTTACCTCATTAGTTTTCTTGGCTCTGGGCTTGCGGGCAGGCTTTTCGGCAGCCCCGCCGGTCAGAATCTCACCTATAGTCAGTACAGTGTACAGCTGGCGATGTCCCGTTTTCTTGTGATTGCGGGATTTAGCCTTGAAACGGTAAGCAAAGACCTTGTCACCCTTGATATGGCCGGCAACAGTGGCAGTTACCTTGGCACCCGGAACAGTGGGGGAGCCTATAGTAACGGTTTCACCGTCATTAAGCATCAGAACCTTGTCCAGTTCAATGCTGTCACCCTCAGCCAGGTCAAGCAAATCCACTTCAACCAGCTGGCCGGGTGTTACCTTGTATTGTTTTCCACCGGATTCAATTATGGCGTAAATGTTGACACCTCCCAAAAGCAAAGCAATATTATACAGTAGAATATATTAAAACGCAAAGCCACCTGGCTTTTAAACAAAACCTTCTAAAAATAATATGTTAGAGCGGCTCTTGTCAAGAACCCCTGCCATATTTACCCCTATAATTTAGCTTAAAACCGCTAAATTAGCAAAAATTTCTTTTGGGGGGATATACATTTCGGTAGGCATGTGGAGTTATACTCAGAGTATCCGGCGAAGGAGGGACAAAATGACTAACAGAGTATTTGTCAGCGGCGGCAGCGGTTTTGTAGGCGGGCATTTGCTGCCCCGGCTGGCTGAAAACGGCTTTAAAATCCGTCTGCTGGTTATGAATGAGGCCGAAGCCAAGCGGGTAAAAACCCCCGGAGTGGAGTTTGTGTATGGTACGGTAAATGACCTGCCGGTGCTTATGGAGAGTATGAAAGATATCTTTGCCGTAATCCATCTGGTGGCCATACTGCGTGAAAATAATAATGTTACCTTTGAGAAGGTAAATATAGAAGGCACAAAAAACATGCTGGCGGCGGCTGACCAAAACGGGGTGAAAAGATTTATCCACATGGGGATACTGGGTGCCAGTGCCGACCCCCGTTTTACTTACCTCCATTCCAAGTATCTGGCTGAAGAAGCGGTCAGTCACTCCGGTCTGGATTACAGCATTTTAAAGCCTTCGGTCATGTTCGGGCAGGGAGCAGGTTTTATAACTGCCCTTATCCGTTCATTTAAGCCCTATCCCTTACTTGCCCCGGTTGCCGGGAACGGCAAAACCCGCCTTCAGCCCATTTGGGTGGAGGACGTGGTTAGCTGCCTGCTGAAAATGCTGGACGGGGAAAAGATACATCAGAGCGTACAGATTGGCGGACCCCGGATATTTACTTATGATGAGGTTCTTTCGGCGGTGATGCAGGCTATGGGGGTAAAAAAACCCCGTTTGCATGTACCGGTGGGTTTAATGCGTCCGCTGGTCTGGCTGATGGAACGCACCAGTTCCAACCCGCCCATTACTCTGCCGGAGTTGAAAGCTTTATCGGTAGATAATATAACTGCCGAAGATGCCGTAAAGACAGAGTTCGGCTTTGACCCCAAGCCTCTTTCGGAAGGGCTTGATTACCTTAAGCCAGCTCCAGCCGTTCCTTAGCCAGCAGCTGCACACAGCTTTTCAGGTCTTCAAAGCGGCAGTTGTTGTTTATGACAATGCTTGCGTATTTGAGGCGTTCATTATCGGTGGCTTGGGACTGGATACGGGCCATAACCTGCTCGCGGCTCAGCCCCATACGGTTGCGCAGCCGTTTGAAAATGCTTTCTTTGGGAGCAGTGATAAGCCAGACTTCATTTACCAGTTTTAACCAGCCGGCCTCTACCAGCAGGGGGGCTTCTATAGCTACGGCTTTTATGCCTTTTTGGCGGTATTCTTCCAGCAGGGAAGCAATGGCCTGTTCTATCAGGGGGTGGGTGATTTTATTCAGGTGCTCCAGCCTTTCGGGATATCCGAAGACCAGTTCGCCCAGTATTTTGCGGTTGATACTCCCGTCAGGGTTCATAACCTCATTGCCGAACACATCGGTTATCCTGGTACGGATACCTTTATTCTGGAGTACGCGGTGGCCAATCTCGTCGGCGTCAATGATATTAACCCCTAGTTCCTTTAAATAACGGCAAACGGTAGTCTTGCCACTGCCGATACCACCGGTAATGCCTACAATTTTCATTGAATTAGTCTAGTCTTTTAAAAAAATCAGGTCAAGTAAATTCCGGCTTCAAATACTTTTAGATGTCCTGAACAGATTTTCATATTTCGCTGGCAGGCAGGTTTTGCCTACGTATCTTCTTGCCAAAACTAAGACACTCTTTATCTTTAAATACGTATGCATACTAATTGTTAGGTGCAAGCCCCTGTGGGATAGTTGAAATATAAGGTTGGCACTTCCTAAATGAAGGGCGGAATTGCCGCCGGGAGGTGATTTATGAGTACTAAAAGCTTAACCGTGCCTGAAAGGGAGATGCTGGCGGGTATACTCAAAAACTATATCGGTGAGCTTCGGGTAGAAATAATCCATACTGAAACGGGTACTTACAAAAAAGCCCTGCATTCCAGGGAGAAGATTCTGCTCGGCATACTTCGTAAGCTGGAGTCGGCTGCAGGCGAAGGTAAACCCGGGGCGCCGCTGGGGAACAAAGCTTCCTGAACTGCCTTAGGGCAAATAGGCTATCAGGCTGGTATTTCCGTTAGCAGCCGGAATTGCCCGCCATTTGGACTTGATACGGGCGTTAGGCGGAAATATTTGGGTCGGGTTATTGTGGAAACAGGGCAGAGCGGCTAAAGTATTAGGTATATGAACCTTAACCTGTCTTTGGCGGCTTCTCTGGAAGAGCTTCAGGCTCAGCGCCGGGCTGACTATGTGGCAGCCAGAGTCCGTTTGCACCCTGATTTAGACAGCTGTGTCCGTGAGTTTAAGGGTGCGTTTATTATCTATGACGGAGAAGCATCTCCTCTAAACCGGGTAATGTGCTTGGGACTAAAAGAAAGCATACTTGAAGAAGACCTGACCGGTCTGGAGGTGTTTTATAACGGACATGGTCTTAAGGCTATGCTGGACGTCTGTCCGTTGGCCGAAGAAGATATGATTTATCTGCTGGGCAAACGGGGTTATACGGTTTATCAGTTTGACAGTGTGCTGGTACATGAAGTAAGCAGTTTCCGCCTTGAGATAAAAGAGCCGCCGGGTATAGTTATCTGGCCGGTAAACAAAAATAACTACCTTACCTGGCTGGATGTGGTCAGCCGGGGTTTTTCCGCTGCAGAGGCAGACCTGCCCTCTATGGAGTCTATCTGCGAGCCGAACTATCACAGCCGCAATTCTTCTGCCTATCTGGCCTATCTGGACGGCAAACCGGCCGGGGGCGGGGTTTTATATGTCCGGGGGCATATGGCTGAACTGGGGGGAGATGCCACTTTACCGGATTTCCGCCGCCGGGGAGTTCAGACTGCCCTTATCCAGCACCGCCTGAAAGCTGCCCGCAAAATGGGCGTCCGCCAGATGGTTTTTGTGGCTGCTCCGGGTACTTCATCTGAGCGCAATGCCCGCCGGGCTGGTTTTGAACTGGCCTACAGCCGGGCGCTGTTCCTCCAGCCCTGAGGGAGTAAAGCGGCCAAATCCGCCGCTATTTCTGGCAGGAAAGTATTTTCGCTTGGCTTCTTTGAGCCTTTTGGCCAGTATTTCCCATATATTCCTATCCGCCTTTAAGATGTTATTTAAATACCACTTTGCCAGCCGGATTTCCTGCCTGATTTGGCAGCATGCGTTGACAGCTTTATCCCTGCGTCATACAATGGCAGCAAATTGTTTATGGCAACGAGGCAGCGCTGATGTTTCTGGACAGGGTAATAATCAGGTCAGATAGATTTCCGGATAACAGCCTTTACCCTTTTAATCTGGGTGTGCTGCATAAAACCTCCGAAATAACTTTTAGTAAGCCGGTTACTTTTTTTATTGGAGAGAACGGCAGCGGCAAGTCCACTTTGCTCAGGGCAATCTGCCGCAGGGCCGGTGTGCATATATGGGAAGATACCAGCCGCCTGACGCTGGATAATAACCCCTATGCAGACCGCCTTTCAGACTATCTGGAACTCGGTTTGCCCCAAGGCGGGGTAAAAGGTTCGTTTTTTGATTCGCGCACTTTTCAGGACTTCACCCGTTTTCTGGATGAATGGGCAGCGGCTTCGCCGGATATCCTGAAATACTTCGGCGGGGATTCCCTTGCCAACCGTTCTCACGGCCAGTCACTGATGCAGTATTTTGAATCCCGTTACAGGATAAAAGGCCTGTATTTCATGGATGAGCCCGAAACGGCTTTATCACCCAAAAGCCAGCTTATGCTGTTGAAGCTCTTAAGTCAGGCCTCCGCCTCAGACCATAACCAGTTTATCATTGTCAGCCATTCGCCTATTCTGCTGGCCTGCCCGAATGCGGACATATATACTTTTGATACCGCACCTGTTTCCCCTATAGGGTATTACGATACCCAGTACTATCGCATATACCGTGATTTTCTGAATAACCCCGCGCCCTTCTTTGAGCCGTAAGCCTGTATGGGATATCCGGCTCAGGTGTATTTGTTAAATTTAGAAGTCATACATATTTGCCGCTTAAACAGTATTGCCAAAATAAAATAATTCTGGCATAATTTACCCATACTTATAAACAGCGGTTGAAAATTAAAAAGTTGATAACCATTGTTGGTCCTGCCGGGGGAAATCAGGGTGCTGTCGGTTGAGGCGCCGAGCGGCTTAATTATCATCCAGGTCCCCTCCCGTGGGCGGAGCCCTGAGCGTAATCGGGCTAGCGGCAGGACCAGCTTATTTTTTAAAGAGGTTTGAAGACCTCTTTTTTTGTTTTAAAAGGGTTTGCCGGCTGCTTATTTTTGCAGCCCAGGTTATGCTTGGGTATTTTTATATTTATATACGGGCATAGCTTCTGTTAGCGTTTTTTTGCGGAAATTTAATCCGGTACGTGTTACAATAGCGGGTATTATACAAGCAGTATGGGAGGGAATATGCCGTCTCTAGATGTGGTAAGCGTAGTAGACATGCAAGCCATGGACAATGCCGTAAATAATGCCAAGCGTGACCTTGGAAACCGATATGATTTTAAAAATGCCAAGTATGAGCTGGTCTTAAACCGCAAAGACAAGAAAATAGAAATAGTTGCCGAAGATGAGTTTAAACTTAAGGCTATTATTGAAACTTTGATTCAGCAGTGTGTCCGGTTCAAGCTGGACAGCAAGTGCCTGGATGTTGCAGATGCCCATACTGTTTCGCTGGGGGCTGCCAAAACCGAGATAAAAATAAAAGATGGCCTGACCAAAGAAACCGCTTCTAAGATAACCAAGTTTATAAAATCAACTAAGCTCAAGCTGGATTCTGCCATACAGGGTGAACAGATACGTATAACCGGCAAGCAGATTGATGATTTGCAGGAGATAATGCAGCTGCTTAATGGGCAGGACTTTGACGTACCCCTGCAATATGTAAACATGAAGCGTTAGACTTTTATACCCATAAACAAGTAAAGCCCGCCTTTAAAAGCGGGCTTCATAATTTATATAGGCCTGTTTCAGGAAGTGTTTAAGCTGAAAGCTTACTTTTTCTTATCCAGAAAATCCCGTATCTTATAGGTCAGGTCAGCTACGTGGTTATTCATTTCCACCATGTCATCTGCAGACAGCTCGGCATGGAGCAGGCTGAACCAGGTCTCCCCGCTTAATCCCACCAGGGCATAGTCATCCAGAGTTTCTCTGGTGCCGTCTTTGTAGTTTACCGTAATGTAGGACACTTCTTTTTTGGTACCGTCTATTTTAAGCACTTTTCTCCTCCTATAGAAAAAGCCCCCCGGTCTTATTCCGGAAGGCTTTTAGCTTTAGAATTGGTAGCGGGGATAGGATTCGAACCTATGGCCTTCGGGTTATGAGCCCGACGAGCTACCACTGCTCCACCCCGCGTCAATATGCCCTGATAGTATAGTTATAATACCCGCCAAAGTCAAACGCAGCAAAGGGTTGGCAGGGTTTTTGAAGATGCCTGAGGCATTTAAAAATATGCTGTTATAGTGTAGACTAAGTCATTCGGATATGTCTTGGTTTTTTGCAGCTCTACTGGCCACTGCCCTTTTGGGCGTGGTGAATATTCTGGACGGGCATCTTCTCCAAAAAAGATTTCCCAGTCTAAAAGCTTTTATCCTGCCGGTAGGGCTTCTGATGGTAAGCTACAATCTTCCTCTGGCTTTGGTATTCCCCTTTGCCGAAGGCACTCCCCCGGACATTATCCTTCTGGCGGTTACGGCTGGTCTTCTGCGTGCCTTTTCTGTTTACATAATGTTGTTTGCCCTTAAGACCGAAGAAGTCTCACGGGTAATACCCATTTATTACTCGTACCCCATTTTTGTAAGCCTTATGGCCGTACCTTTACTGGGCGAAAGCATAGGTTTGCTCAGGTGGCTGGCCATACTGGCGGTGGTGGGGGGTGTCATACTGGTATCTGCCCGCAAAAACGGTAATGGCAGGCCGTTCCGTCTGGGCAGAACTACGGTTTTGCTGATACTGGCCGGGCTGCTTATATCCGGGTCTGATGTAATAAACAAGCACGTGCTGGAAGTGATTACCTTCTGGAACAGCTACTGGATAAGCGGCGTGTGTCTGGCTCTGTTTCTGCTGGCAGTATCTTTCCGCAGGAGTGTTTTTGCCGAACTGAAGGGTCTTGCAAAGCCGCTGCTTTGTTATTCACTGATAGTTTTAGATGAACTCTTTCTGTTCGGGGGAATGCTGCTCCTTCTTTGGGCTATCCAGCATGGTCCTATTTCGCTGGTTTCGGCTATCTCCAGTACCCGTCCCCTGTTCGTGCTGGTATATGCCTTTGTGCTGTTACGCCTGATACCGGGTTTCCTTTTGGAATGGCCTGCCGGCAGAAGGCTGCGGATACTGCAGATATGCGGGGTGGTTTTAACGGCGGGTGGTATTGCCGCCATGAATCTTTTTGATTAACCCCTGTTAAGACTGGGGTGAAGCTGTGTTTTTTACCGGGGGTGGTGTTATAATCTAGTTGGAGGAGCAATTATGCACGAAGCCCTGCTCTACCAGAAAATGCCTCACAACATAACCCGCTGTCATACCTGCCAGTGGAGCTGCCGTATAAACCCCAATCACCTGGGTGTTTGCCAGGTCTACCAGAATATAAGCGGTTCTCTGTTCAGCCTTAATTACGGGCGTACTTCCTCGGTGGCGGTAGACCCCATAGAAAAGAAGCCGCTCTATCATTTTTATCCCGGCAGTCAGGTGTTTTCGCTGGGCAGCTGGGGGTGCAATTTCCACTGTTCCGGCTGCCAGAACTGGGAGATTGCCTGCCCGGATACCTATGAAAGGCTGTTTAACTCCCGCACCCTTTTACCCGAACAGGCGGTAAATATGGCTAAAGAATACCATTGCCAGGGAATAGCTTTTACCTATAACGAACCCACCGTCTGGTTTGAATATACCCTGGACTGTGCCCGTCTGGCCAAAAACAGCGGCTTGTATACCGTATATGTGACCAATGGTTATATGTCTACCCAGGCACTGGATACTATCGGCCCTTATCTGGATGCTTTCCGGGTGGATATAAAGGGTTTTAAGGCCGGTACTTATCAGAAATTATCCAAAATACAGCATTGGGAAAAAATATTGACCACTACCGAGAGGGCAAAAGCCCAGTGGGGTATGCACGTGGAAGTGGTAACAAATATTATTCCCGCATATAATGATGACCCTGAACAGCTTACCGGCATAGCCCGCTGGATAAAAACCCGCCTGGGAGAGCTTACTCCCTGGCACGTTACCCGCTTTTATCCCTGCCGGGATATGCAGAACACGCCCTCTACGCCGCTTGAGACTCTGGAAAAGGCGGTTGAAATAGGTAAGGGCGAAGGGCTGAAATACATATATCTGGGGAATGTCCCCGGACATAAAAGCGAGACCACCTGCTGCCCTGAGTGCGGACAGGCACTTATCCGCCGCAAAGGTTATGACAGCGAAATATGCGGTCTGGATAATGACCGATGCCGCCGTTGCCAGTCAAAGCTTTATATCCGGCTCTCTTCCCCGGCGGAAGGTGAATAATGTTAAGACCAGCGTCTGCAGCCGGACGTTATTATCCGGCCAGCAAAGAGAAAATCCGTTCAGTTATTGCCCCCATGGAAGTAAAAGGGGTGGCCAAGGAACGGTATTTGGGGGCGGTAATGCCCCATGCCGGTTATCCGTATTCGGGAGGGGTAGCCATGGCGGTAGCCTCCCGCTTAGACTTGCCTGAGACAGCTGTTATACTGGGACCCAGCCATACGGGCATAGGGGCGGAATATGCCATAATGGCTTCTGGCATCTGGCAGACGCCTATGGGAGAGGTGGAAATAGACTCCCCTCTGGCACATTCTATTATGAAATACTGCCGCCATATAAAGGCAGACCCGTCTGCCCACCAGTATGAACACTCTATAGAAGTACAGCTGCCGATACTCCAGTACTTCAAGCCTGATATAAAAATAGTTCCCCTGACTGTCTCTTTCGGCAAGGCAGAAACACTGGCTGAAATAGGACATGGCATTGCCAGTGCCCTCAGGGAAACCGGGCGGGAGGCGATAATAATTGCCTCCTCAGATATGACCCATTATGAATCTCAGGCAGATGCCCACCAAAAAGACAGCCTGGCGCTGGATGCTATTATAAAGCTGGATGCCGACCAGATGCTGGAAAGAATACAGCAAAACCACATAACTATGTGCGGTTTTGCCCCGGTGGCGGCCATGCTTACGGCCGTAAAGGAAATGGGGGCTAAGCGGGCTAGAGTGGTGGCTTACCAGACCAGCGGTGATGTCACCCATCATCTGGACCAGGTAGTGGGGTATGCCGGGCTGGTTGTTGAACAAACTGAAGAATCCCCCCAGGTGGCACTGGCCAGAGCGGCGGTGGAGACTTTTGTCAGAGAGAAAAAGGTTATTACCCCGTCAGCCGAAATATCCGCTGAGCTTACCGGAGAAGCCGGTGTCTTTGTTTCGCTTAAGAAACTGGGAGAACTCCGGGGCTGCATAGGCACTTTTGAACCCCGTTTTGATAATATTGCAGACGAGATTGTCTCTAATGCTGTAAGTTCCTCAAGCAAAGACCCCCGCTTTGAACCTGTGTCAGAGTGGGAGCTGCCGTTTCTAAGTTACAGTGTTGATGTGCTGACCCCGCCCCAGGCGGTAGAGGATATGGGCAGTCTGGATGCTAAAAAGTACGGGGTGATAGTGGAAAGCGGTCACCTAAGGGGGCTGCTGCTGCCTGATTTGGAGGGGGTTGATACCCCGTCAGAACAGATAGCCATTTGCCGCCAGAAGGCTGGCATAGCCCCGGACGCCCCGGTCAGGCTTTACCGTTTTGAGGTGCAAAGGTATCATTAGCATTTTAGTATGGCGGGAGATATTTGCCGGGCGGGTGCAAGTAAATTTGCCTGCCTTGTGGTACAATTTCCTTTGGTTTATTCTTGGTTTAGCTTATAAGCTGGAGGCAGACTAACATGGCATACGGAAGTGGTGCCGGGGCATACGCGGCCATCGCTCAGGCAACCAAGGCCTCAGGGGTTATAGTCCGCCTGGAGCCGCAGGAATTTTTGGCTGTGCTTAACCGGATAAAAGACCCGCTCATAGTTACTGCTAAGTCCGGCTGGCCGGTTTCCGGACACCAATACCTTACCAGTTTCAAGGGGCTGGCTTTTTATACAAAATCTTCTTCTCCGTTGGTGTTGCCCGGCATGGCAGATATAATCACCGCCCAGAGTATTTGGATACCCTAATAGCAGGAGACTTATGTCAAAGGTAGATAACCGGCTTCTTTACGCCAGTGAGATATATTCGGAAGAACTGCGTTTCAAGGTTATGGAGATTATGGCCATTATTGAGGCGGCTGTGGGTTTGGGGGTGGTATCATTGCTGGGGTATTTAGCCATCAACCCGCCTACCCCAACTGATAAGGTGCCTTACTGGCTGATAATGCTTATGGCTCTGGTCATGCTGGGTGTGACACTGCTGGTCTACAATATGCGCAAAATGTTTATCAGCCTTTCTACCGAAGGTATTTATATACGTTTCGGTTATTTCAAGCGCTTTTTCCCCTGGCTGGATGTGGAATCGGCTGAAATAAACGGCCGCAACCGTGATTTTTACGGCGGCTATGGCGTGCGTATGACCTGGGATAAAAAGGGGCGGATACTGGTTTGCATCACTCCCAAAACGCCTACAGTTTCTATAAACCTGGTAAACAGCAAATACCGCAAGCTGGTTATTTCTACCAACCGTCCGGATGAGGTGCTTTTGATAGCCAGTAAACATGCCGGAAAGAATTATGGATCTTTTTGATGCCGGGGCTGAAAAACTGAAAAAAAGCCAGTCTCCGCTGGCTGCCAGAATGCGCCCGGAGGGGCTGTCTGAATTTGTGGGGCAGGATCACCTCATAGGTGAAGGCCGCGCCCTCAGGCTGGCCATAGAGGGTGACAAAATACCCTCGCTCATTTTCTGGGGGCCGCCGGGTTCAGGCAAAACTACTCTGGCGAATATAATTGCCCGCCGTCTGGATGCCCATTTTTCGGCCCTGAGTGCCGTTTCAGCCGGGGTGGCGGACTTGCGGCGGGTGGTAGAGGAAGCCCGTGAACGCCTGAAATTTGAACGCAGGCGGACTATCCTTTTTATAGATGAAATCCACCGTTTCAACAAATCCCAGCAGGATGCCATTTTGCCCTATGTAGAGGATGGCACGGTGGTGCTTATCGGTGCCACTACTGAAAACCCCTCATTTGAGGTGAATTCCGCCCTGCTTTCCCGCGCTCAGGTATACGTCTTAAATCCCCTTTCGGAGAAAGAAATATCGCTTATTCTCAAGCGTTCTTTGGAAGACCCAAGTGGTTTGGGGAATTACCATGCCAGACTGCTTGAGGAGGCCGAAAAGCATATCAGCAGTTTTGCTCAGGGTGATGCCCGTATTGCTTTAAATATACTGGAACTGGCGGTTATGACCACCCCGCCGGACAAAGACGGCTGGAGGGTGGTAGGCTTGCCCCAGGTTGAAGATGCTGCCCAGAAGAAAAGCCTGCGGTATGATAAAAGCGGTGAACAGCACTACGATTTGATTTCAGCCCTGCACAAAACTATGAGAGGCTCTGACCCGGATGCGGCTGTTTACTGGCTGGGCAGGATGCTGGAAGCGGGAGAAGACCCTTTATATATTGCCCGCCGGGTAATCCGTTTTGCCACCGAAGACGTGGGTCTGGCTGACCCGCAGGGGCTGGTGGTAGCTATGGCCGCCCAGCAGGCAGTCCATTTCTTGGGTATGCCCGAAGGCAAACTGGCACTGGCCGAAGCGGTTATTTATCTGGCCGCTTCACCCAAAAGCAATTCCGTATATACGGCTTACTCCAGTGTCCAGAAGGAAATAGCCCGAAACCCTCAGGCAGATGTGCCGCTCCACCTTCGCAATGCCCCAACCGGCCTTATGAAAGACCTGGGTTATGGCAAAGATTATAAATATGCCCATAACTATCAAAACCACTTTGTAAAGCAGCAAAATCTGCCCGAAGCTATCAAGAACAGCCGTTTTTATTTTCCGGGTAAACTGGGTTATGAACTTAATATCGTAAACAGGCTGCGTGCCTGGTGGGGAAATGCTAAAGCTGATACAACTACAGGAGAAAAACAGGATGACAGCTGAAAATGAATTTGCACCTCAGATAGCCCGTTTGCCGGGGGTAGATTTATCCTACCGGGAAGCAGGCAGCGGCCCGGCGCTGGTTTTTATGCACGCCGGTATTACTGACAGCCGTTCCTGGCATAACCAGCTCTGCGAATTTGCCAAAGACTATCATGTAATTGCGCCGGATATGCGCGGTTACGGGCAGAGTGTCATTACCGGTGATATCTTTAACTACTACCGTGACGTGCTGGAGTTGCTTCATCTTTTGCGGATAGATAAAGCGGTGCTTGCGGGTAACTCGGTAGGGGGTACGTATGCTCTGGATTTGGCTCTGCTCCACCCGGATATGGTTTCCTCTCTGGTGCTGGTAGACCCGTGTATGCGCGGCTACCGCAATACAGATGAAAAATTTTTAGACCTTGACCGCCAGCTGGACGAGCTGATTTCGCTTGGACAGAAAACCAAAGCCATAGAGCTTTATCTGCAAATTTGGCTGGTCGGTAACGGCCGGACAGACGCAGATATAGACAAGGGTGTCTACCGGTTGTGCAAGAAAATGCTGGAAGAAAACTATCAGGCCGTAGTTGGCGGTAAACGGGAACAAAGGTTAAAACGCCCTGAGGCCGAAGACTATCTGAGCCTTAAAATACCTACGCTGGTACTGGTAGGTGAACATGATGTTCCTGATATGCATACCATCGGGGACAGATTTGTTAAGTCCATTCCGCGGGCGTCTTTCCAGGAAATAAAACAGGCCGGGCATTTGCCTGCTTTGGAAAAACCGGCGGAGTTTAACAGTTTGCTGCGGGAGTTTTTAGGGCAAAATGGCCTTTGACTTTTAAACATTTTGGCGGGTTATACGTAAATCAAAAATTAGCGGCGGGCTATAGACCCGCCGCTTTCTTTGGTGAATATATAACGGTTTATGACTGGCTGATGTCTACAATCGGGGCGGCAGGTGCATTTTTCTTGACGGATTCAATCCCGTTAAGGGCATTGGCACGGGTAGTGTAACCTTCACCGGAATCCGCAATCGTCTGCCCGTTGCTGGCTATTAACCTCCAGCGGAATTCCCCTTTTTTGTCTGTGAAAAGCTCAAATTTAGATGCCATAAATGCCTCCTCAGAGTTATTTATTTAAACCATTATAAACAAATAAATATTGGTGAATAAATAAGTGTAAGTACTTATTTTAGAGCCTGATGGTACCTAAGTAGCTTTTCCGGGGATAACCGTTATATCCTAAGTTCAGTCCGGCAGTATGCGTATTGGCTTCGGTTTGGTCTTATTCCTTCGGCGGATATTTAATTTATGTCTTGAGAGATTGTACTGTATGGCATATAATATAACGTTCAAAAATGGGTGACAGTCTGCCGGCGGAGTGCTTGCTTATAGAAAACAGGCAGTTACTCCGGGGTATTGGCGGGTTTCCGTTTGGCGGCTGTTATTTAATACAAAGATTTCTAGGAGGATACATGGAACTCACACTTGGAGAAGCTACACGCTACGTTTTAAATGAGCAGTATGCTAAAGTGGCTGCAGGCATGTATACAGATGCATTTCATCTGAAAAACGGTGAAACATTTAATCCGGATACTGCAGCTGACAAAGCTAAATGGCTGAATGAGATTGAAGCTAAACTAAAGGAAATTCACTCAGCCAAAAAAGAATCCGGCACTTTCAGCCAGCCCCGCCACGAAATAGCCCAGGAAGCTTATGTGGAAACCAAGCTCTGGCTGGAAAAATTATTGGGCATCAAGGGTTATGAGGAAAAGAACAAGGGTTTCCATCTGGGGCTTGAGTTTAAAGATTCGGTTAAGTAATCCGGTTTTGTATTACTTAAGAGGGCGGCAGTATGTACTGCCGCCCTCTTTTATATCCGCGGGGTAAAGCGCTTGTTTCTGACCGTCAGAAGCACTATCGGCGGGTTTTCCGCATAGCAAGGTAGGTAGCTTCCAGACGGGATAAATCCAGTTCCCCGCTGCGGGACATAAGGAATATATGGTCTTCTTTCATACCCAGCTTGACCATATCCAGGGCTATTTCGTCTGTATCACAGGTGACCACTTTTGAGAGCGGCAGTACGTGTTTGATAGCCCAGCCATGGCTGGTATGGGCGTCATGCAGTATATCAGTACCGACTGCTGTCAGGGTAATAGGCTTTAAGCGGCCTATACGGCAGACCAGACCGGCCAGTATGCCGTAATCAGACATATTTATAGCATGAATAATATCCGGTTTGAGAGACATCAGCGAAAGCTGAGCCTGAAAAAATGTCAGATAAGTAAGCGGGTATTTCACCGGGAATAGCAGATGGTGAAACCGGATTCCCTTATCCAGTGCCGTCCCGTCTTTTACCTGGTCATGGCTGAATATATGTACTTCATGTCCGCGTTTGGCAAAATAATTTGCCCATTTCAGGTTTAACTCATCAGCTGCACCAGCCAGCAGGCAAAGTTTCAGTTTTGTCTTGTTATCCAATTTATTACTCCAGTCTTTTGATGAACGCCATATTTTCTCATTTTAGCTCTAAATAATAAAGGCAAAATATTGGTGTGTATTCCCGTAATCTGCTTAGGTAAGGCACAGTCTGCCGGAATAACTTACATAATAAAAAATATATTTGCCGGGTTAAAGGGTATTTACTTTCTGTCAGTCCGGTGCTTAAACTTAGGGTGGATGGGTAAAATAACCTGAAAGGATAGAGCTATGATGGATCTGGTTGATACCGCAGCGGCAAATGTGCGCCTTTCATCCTTGTGCAAAGCAGTTACCCAGGTTGGGCTTATAGATATTCTTCGGGGAGGGCCTTTCACCATACTGGCACCTGACAACGATGCTTTTACCCAAATGCCAGAGGGTATGCTGGATTACCTGATGGAAAATGAGTCTGAATTAAAGTCTGTGCTGCTTTATCACATCATACCCGGCCGGCATACGGCAGAAGATTTGAGTAAACTCTATTCCACCAATACGGCTCTGGATAAGCCGGTGGAGATTTGGATTTCGGGCAAAACGCTGGCTGTAAATACCTCTCACGTTATCACCAAAGATATAGAAACCTCAAATGGTTTGATACACGTTATTGACAAAGTGTTACTTCCGCCCAAATAATATAGTTGTTCGGGTCTTACCGGGTGCATACGTAACCCGGCTTGAGGCAGAACAGACGGCAGTTAATCCGGAGGGGGTGACTGCCGTCCTTTTTTAATGCACTATATATTTGTCTGAAATTATATAATCCGCTTCGAAAGACCGCTTTTTGGCCGCCGTGCCGTATTTTACATCTGTTTTAGCTGTGAAATTGCTTTAAAAAGCCTGTTTGCAGGCTAAATTTGACATTATTTATTGAATTGGGTTATTCTGTTGGCACTTCTTATTTCTCTGCTTCCCTGGTTCTCCAATAGGAGAAGGTTCCCGAATTTACCCCGGCATAGTTATCCATTAACTGTCTGAGTAAATCTTAAGGAGGTCGGAAAGCATGAGCAACTTTTCTCTTATTCTATTCTGCGGGTACTGATAACTTTTCAGTATACGCAGGGTGCCTCTGTCTGCTGTAATCACAGCACTTGACTGATTGGTAGTATATTTCTGGTTTGCCGAAAAATTCCGACAAATAGAAGGGGAGTAGTATTCTCTCATTTTATGGTTTAAAGGAATATAAACGGCAGAAACAGGTAAAATCCAGTCGGATTTGGAAACCGCAAAAGCAGGTCTTTTCCGCTAATATATACAAAGACCAGTAATATCAGGAGGTAATGAATGTACAAAAAGATCCTGGTTCCGTTGGACGGTTCAAAGGTTGCTGAAGGAGTATTACCTCATGCTAAGGCCTTAGCCTTTTCCGAGGGTAGCCAGATTCTGCTTATAAATGTGGTCTCCAACCCCGCTATGGAGTTTGCATTTTCTGACCCTGCCATTGCCGCTATTTCGGTAAACGAACAGGTAGATACCGGCAAAGAATATATGGCCAGTATTGGAAACAAACTTAAAAGCGAAGGGTATGACGTCAGGGTTCTGTTAAGGGAAGGCGGAGCAGCTGAAGTTATACTGAAAACAGCAGAGGAAGAGAAGGTGGACGTGATTGCCATGTCCACGCACGGAAGAAGCGGTGCTGCCCGCTGGTTACTGGGAAGCGTAGCCGAACGGGTTGTCCGCCACTCCAATATTCCCATTATGCTTATCCGCTCAAGCGAATAATCTGCTTGTCCTGGGCGGCAAGGCAATTAACAAATAAATTAAAAGAGAACTGTATAGGAGGGACATATGATGCAAACATCTAGCCCCCCCACTCCAAAAGGCATATGGAAGGTAATATTCGCTTCCTCTGCCGGTACGGTTATAGAATGGTATGACTTTTATATCTTCGGTGCTTTGGCAACTACCATTGCCAGCAAATTCTATAATACCGGTACCCCCATCGGCGATATTATCGCTTGGCTGGGCACGTTTGCTGTCGGTTTTCTGGTTCGCCCGTTCGGTGCTATAGTTTTCGGCCGGATAGGTGACCTGGTTGGCCGCAAATTTACTTATCTTATTACAATTACTATCATGGGCTCGTGCACCTTCCTCATTGGTTTATTGCCCACTCAGGACGTGCTGGGCGCCTGGGCAGGTATAATCCTTATTACCATGCGTATTCTGCAAGGTCTGGCCTTGGGTGGTCAGTACGGCGGTGCGGCTACTTTTGTGGCTGAACATGCTCCGCAGGGAAAGCGTGGTTATTACACCAGCTGGATTCAGACTACAGCTACACTGGGTTTGCTTATTTCCCTGGGTGTCATCTTGGTCACCCGTATGGGTCTGGGAGAAGCAGACTTCAACGAATGGGGCTGGCGTCTGCCGTTCATGGCTTCCATATTACTGGTGGCGCTGTCACTCTGGATACGCAGTGCTTTAAAAGAATCCCCTCTGTTCCAGCAACTGAAGGATACCAAAGCTGTTTCCAAAAACCCGCTCAAGGAAAGCTTTGCTAATCCTTATAACCTGCGCTGGGTTCTGATAGCCCTGTTCGGGGCTACCATGGGTCAGGGCGTGGTCTGGTACACAGGTCAATTCTATGCGCTGTTCTATCTGCAGAAAATATTTGATACACCTCTGATTGATTCCAACCTGATAGTCGGTGCGGCGCTGCTGCTATCCATGCCGTTTTTTGTCTTTTTCGGGTCTCTCTCAGACCGGATAGGCCGGAAGAAGGTAATGCTTACCGGTATGCTTCTGGCGGTGCTGACTTACTATCCCATTTACGGCCTGATGGCGGCCTTTGCGCCTACAGACCCCGGCCAGCACTTCCTGTTCGGTTATATAGGCTATAACCCTGTCATGCTGGGTATCCTGGTATTTATCCAGGTAATTTACGTGACTATGGTTTACGGGCCTATTGCCGCCTTCCTGGTAGAGCTGTTCCCCACCAAGATACGTTACACCTCTATGTCTTTGCCTTACCATCTGGGTAACGGCGTCTTCGGTGGTCTGGTGCCTATGATAGGTTTGATACTTATCAATGCCACCGGAAATGACTTTGCCGGATTGTGGTGGCCGATGGCTATTGCCGGTATCTGTATGGTAGTTGGTTTCATGTTTATTAAAGAAACCAACAAGGTAGATATATCCGATGCTTCCACCTCAATTTCGGTTAAACATGAATCTGACCAACGGGCACTGGATAAATAAAATTTTTTCAGGTATAAGCTAGTACTCTCTAAGATTTAACAGTACAAGCCGGGTAAATGAGTGCCGCCCCTCCACAAAGAGGGGCGGACGGTTTTATATGGCAAAAGAAGCTTAAAAGACCTGTATCGGATAGCTGTCTACCCTGCTTAAACCCACCTCGTTTCATACAAAAGGGGCAACTTTAGATTGCCCCCTGGTAAAGGCTATCAGCCCAAATACGGCTAATTACTTTCAGTGCGTTTGCGAGCCCTAAGCCGCATTTCGGTATCCAGTATCTTCTTCCGCAGGCGGATACTTTTGGGAGTGACCTCAACCAGCTCATCTTCGGCGATAAAGTCCATAGATTGCTCAAGACTGAGTTTCATAGGCGGCACCAGTTTTATGGCAATGTCCGAGGTTGACGAACGGATATTGGTCATCTTTTTCTGCTTGCAGACATTTACCGCCAGGTCAAGCCCTCTGGCATGCAGGCCGACTATCATGCCCTCGTAAACAGGTACATTGGCATCTATCATCAGTATGCCCCGTTCCTGCGAGTTGTTAAGCCCGTAAGTGCAGGATAAGCCTGCTTCGGCTGCCACCAATGCGCCGGTCCGGCTTTGCTCTATTTCACCGCACCAGGGTTGAAAATCCAGAAACTGGCTGTTCAGTACGCCTGTGCCTCTGGTAGCTGTCAGGAACGAGTTGCGGAAGCCGATAAGACCACGGGTGGGTATATTGTATTCCAGCCTTACGTTTCCTTCGCCGTCATTGTGCATATCAGTCATGCGGGCCTGGCGTTTACCCAGAAGTTCGGTGACCTCTCCCACAAAGTCCTCGCGGACATCTATCGTCAGCGTTTCCACCGGCTCATAGACTTTGCCGTTTATATCTTTTGTGATGGCTTCAGGTTTGGATATTTCAAATTCATACCCTTCGCGGCGCATGGTCTCTACCAGGATGGACAGGTGGAGTTCGCCCCGCCCGGAAATCAAGAATGAGTCCGGCGAATCAGTTTCCTCAACCCTCAGCCCTATATTGGTCTCCAGTTCACGGAAAAGCCTTTCCCGAAGCTGGCGTGAGGTGCAGAATTTACCTTCCCGCCCCCCGAAAGGTGAGGTATTGACCCCGAAAGTCATTCTGACAGTAGGTTCGCCTATTTCAATGCGGGGCAGGGCCTCAGGCTGGAGAGGACTGGTGACGGTATCACCTATAGAGGCGTTTTCCAGCCCGGTAATGGCCACTATCTCACCCGCTTCGGCACATTCCACTTCCTGTTTGCCCAATCCCATAAAGGTAAATACCTGACCCACTTCAAAAGGGTGAGCTTTATTTTGGGAATCTATATTAACTACCCGGTCATGGGAGCATATTTTACCCCGCTGAATGCGCCCGATAGCTATCCGCCCTTTGTGGGTATCATAATCCAGGTTGGAAATAAGCATTTGGAATTCACCCTGGGCGATGCTGGGCGGGGGGATTTTATCCAGTATGCACTCAAACAGGGGGATAAGGTCGGTGCTTTTTGTACCGGGGGTATTTACGGCATACCCTTCGCGGGCAGAGGTATAAACTACCGGGAAGTCCAGCTGTTCCTCGGTGGTAGCCAGCTCCAGAAACAAGTCCTGTACCAGCCCCAGCACTATTTCAGGGCGGGCATTTTCGCGGTCTATCTTGTTTATAACTACAATAGGCTTCAGCTTTTTCTGCATGGCTTCCTTAAGCACAAAACGGGTTTGGGGCATAGGGCCGTCTATACTGTCAATCACTAAGAGACAGCCGTCTGCCATGTTCAGTACCCGCTCAACCTCACCCGAAAAGTCAGCGTGTCCGGGAGTATCAATAATGTTTATCTTTACTCCGCGGTAGGTTATGGCGGTGTTTTTGGCCAGAATAGTGATGCCTTTTTCCCGTTCAAGGGTGTTTCGGTCCATAATAAGCTCGCCAACGTGCTGGTTTTCACGGAAAATGCGGCTTTGTTTAAGCATCACGTCTACCAGGCTGGTTTTGCCGTGGTCTACGTGGGCAATAATAGCAATATTACGGATATCGGTTCTCTGGTAGTTTTCCAAAATCTTTCTCCTGAAAATAGCCTGGTTACCAGGGCATACTTCGCCCTGCAAATCACAAAAGAATGAAAAAGCGGGAATTAAACGGAAGAAACCAGTCGGTAACGCTGGCGTAAGCCGTAGGGGATATGGATAAAAAGGTTATTCAAGTTGGTCTTTACTGCTTTATTATTCACTACTTAGAGAAATATTTTACTCTTTTCAGGAAAATATGGCAAAAAGGTTAAATTGGTATTTGTAAATAGCCAGGCACAATTGTATAATTACCTTCGGTGGTTTAGAACACAGGTTGTCTCATCGGTTAACCCTTCACTTTGGATGACCGCAACTCTAGCCAACTATTTTCAGAGAGGAGGTCATCCAGATTGGCTTACCAGGATAAAGAAATCCAGTGTGCTGATTGTGGCGCTTCATTCACCTTTACAGCTTCAGAGCAGGAGCTTTATGCTTCCCGCGGCTACACCAATGATCCCAAGCGCTGCGTTAGCTGCCGCCAGGCCCGCAAGGCTGAAAGAGGCGGTTCGACCGGTGGTTTCGGGGGTATGAGCAGAGGTCCTGCTCGCCAGATGTTCCAGGCTGTCTGCGCTCAGTGCGGTCAGGACACCGAGGTTCCCTTTGAACCCCGCCAGGGTCGCCCCGTGTATTGCAGCAATTGCTACAATCGCGTAAAAGGCGGCAGATAGGCACTAGTTTAAGAAACTAAACAAAGCCCTGCTTTTAAAAGCAGGGCTTTTTATTTACCCCCGGAGGTTTTTTAAAAGGCAGGGATAGAAAACCTATTCCAGTTCGTAATAATACTGGGCCAGCATGGGGTCCTGGTTTTCCAGTACCTTAAGGGCATCTGCATCACCCTTCAGATAGTAGTTCATAAAAGCCAGACTGTAAATCATAATGACTTCAATCCGCCCGTCATGGTTTACATGCGGCAGCGGGTCTGAAATGCTGTAAGGTGACTGGCTGAAGGTAAAGTGATGGGACTGGCTGACTACCAGAAAGAATTTAGGTGCGCTAAGCCCCTGGTCAGTTACCCAGAGGTCATCTTCGGCACTGGTCATCATCAGGTCATAATCCCCCCGCATAACCATAACCGGAATATTCACATTGTCCAGATTGTTCTCAAAGGGATAAGCCGGCGTGGCCAGCAGGATTATGGCTTTTATACGCGGATCAGCCACCGCCGGGTCAGGGTGGGCACCGCTAAGAGAGAGCGTGGTCAGCCCCCCCAGTGAATGCCCGGCCATGCCTATTTTATCTGCATCTATCAGCCCGTAAAAAGGCGAAGACGGATTTTCATTCATATTCAGTACATAATCCAGACTGAAACGGGACTGGTTTATGCGGTAATTTTCCAGATAGTTAAGGTAATTATCACGGAAAAAATTGTCTACTGCTGAAAAAAGATTATCAGTACGGTTATCCCAGTCTGTTCTGGGGGTAGTGGAGATATAATCTGAAAAAATTATTGACGGCATGTCATTAAACTCTACTGATGCCACCACATATCCCTGTCCCACCAGACTTTCCTTAAGATAAAGGGGGTCAATGTCATTAGCGTTCAGTCCGTGATTGAAAATAATAAGCGGATACGGCCCGCCGCTGAAATCTGCCAGTGTGCCGTCAAATCCCTCAAAAGAGAAAGAACCCTGGCCGGTGGTGGGATACCAGATTGAAATATCCAGAACCTCAGGGGCTTTGCCCGCCTGATTAAAGGTTATCTGCCCCTGAATGTTGCCTACCTGATACTGGGCTACCAGGCTTGAATTTACGTACGGGACAATGGCGGCGCTGATTATCATGGGCAATCCAAGCAGGGCTATGCTTGCGAGTACAATTCCCCAGCGGAAAATAGTTTTAGTAGTCTGGCTTATTGTAATATTACGAATCACCCTAACCAAACCCTGCCTTTATCAGTGTATCTAACTTGTATCTCAGGTGGATATTATTTTAAAATACCTTACTGGATTACAATAATAACACACTGACCCTAAAAAACGTAACATCAGCTTTGGCATGATTAAAGATACAGCATGGCTGTTTGGGCGGATACTCCTGGATTATTAGGCTATTCCGGGGATTCGGGTGATTTGGGGCTGAGAACAGGCTGTAAAGATATAGTAACCAGATTATCATAGTGTGTATATAATATGTTCAAGATTTTGTCCCTATTTGTCCTTTGCATAGCGAGTTGCTATAATGTAAAAAGAGTCTTGTAAGAGTATAAATATATTGTTACAAAGGATTAGGAGAATATCATGGCTGATTTAATGACTGTTCGCGAAGTAGCCGAATATCTCAGAGTTACCCAGAAAACAATTTACCGTCTTCTCCAGCGTAATGCTATTCCGGCGTTGAAGGTCAGCCATAGCTGGCGTTTTGACAAGTCATCTATTGACGAATGGTTACGCAAGAGTGCGGTTGGCGTAAGAGCAAGTGTCCTGGTTATTGATGATGAAAGTACAGTGCGCAGTCTTTTCAAAGAGACTTTGGAAGACCAGGGACATGCGGTCAGCATGGCCAAAAACGGGGATGAAGCACTGGAACAGCTGCAAAGTAAAGACTTTGACCTGGTATTCCTTGACCTCAAAATGCCCGGTTTAAATGGGGCGGAACTTTACCAGAAGATTCGGGCAATCAAACCTAAACTGCCGGTTACTATCATAACCGGTTATCCTGACAGCGACACTATGGCCAAAGTATTGGCACAAGGTCCCTTTGGTGTTATGAACAAGCCCTTCGGTGAGATGGATATCATAAACGCCACCAAGAATTTTCTCCGCATTTCCCCCGAAGCTTAAGCAGTTTTAATTTTTTACTCTAAAAGAAGACCAGCCTCAGGCTGGTCTTTTTCTTTTCAACTCTGTACTTTATTAGGCATTTTTAAACATGTATAATAAAAGACGTAATAATCTGTATAGCGGGGTAAAACATATCCGGGCAAATTAAGCGGTGTCAGAAAGTCCGGCTGTATTGGGGAAGGCCGTTATTGATTCTGCTTCCGGGGCTACTCAGATTTGGCATGGGATACCGTATATTTTGTAGGAATTACTGATGGAAAAAACCGAACTTTTTCATTTATTTTTAGATAATATGCTGGATGCGGTGGCGGTTTATGAAGCCTCCGGGGAAGGAAAGCCGCTCAAATTCCTGGAGGCCAACGGGCAAATGTGCCGTTACCTCGGCCATACCCATGAAGAGTTTTTAAGGATACAGCCTGCGGATGTCAGTTTTGAGTGTTTCAATATAAACCGGACTGTATGGCTGGACCTGCTGGAAAGCCGTTACCTTTCAATAGAATACCTGTATAAGACCAAAGACAACAGGTCTGTACCCATAGAAATACATTATCATTTATTCCAGCTGGATGAAAGAAATCTGGTATTTTTAACTATCCGGGATATTTCTGAACGCAAAAAGGCTGAAGAGAAGCAACGCAGATTAGAAAAAGACCTTAATCTTTCCAGCCGCTTAGCCTCGGTGGGTGCGCTAACAGCCGGAGTAGCTCATGAAATAAACAGCCCGCTTACCAGTATTCTCGGTTTTTCGGAAAGGCTGGCCCGTAAATGCACCAGCGAAGAACAGCACCGGGATATTGAGCGTATTCACACGGAAGCCCTGCGGGCGGCCAAGGTAATAGATAACCTGCGCACATTTGCCCGCAGCTACCAGCAGGAAAAGAAACTGTGCGGACTTAATGAAATTATCCGTAAATCTGTGGAACTGCGTGAATACGAGCTGGTTGTGCAGAATATAGTAGTGGAACTGGAACTGGCGGAAAATCTGCCGGCTACTTTGCTGGATTTTTACAAGATACAGCAGGTGCTGATTAATATGATACTTAATGCCGAACAGGCCATGTATCAGGCTCACGGGCGGGGCAGGCTGCTTATTAAGACCCAGAATATGGGCAATTATATCCGCATGATAATAGAAGATAACGGGCCGGGTATTTCACCTGAGATTGCGGAAAAGGTATTTGACCCGTTCTTCACCACCAAGGAAGACAGCCGGGGTACGGGGCTGGGTTTGAGCGTGTGTTACGGTATTATTATGGAACATGACGGCAAGATACAGCTTGAAAGCAAGCTGGGGCAGGGTACCCGGTTTATTATAGATTTGCCTGTTAAAAACAGCCGTATATCCAGGAAAAAGGCCGCCGAAGTAGTGGTGGTGAAGGTAAACGCTAAGACCCCCGCAAAATTGCCGAAATCTTTGCCTCAAAATCTGCCTGACTAAGTGAGTAAAAGGCTACCACTTTGTTTCTGCCGCTAAGCCCGCGGCATATTTCTATTTCTGATTTTGGGGTATCAAGCAGCTCACTCAGGTAGTCTATCAGGGCTTTGTTGGCCTTGCCCTTTTCCGGCTGGGCAGCTATCCTGATTTTCAGCAGACCATTTTCATACCCGGTCAGTTCATTCCTCTGGGCAGAAGGCAATATTTTTAAATTTACCCTAATCGGGCTTTCTTTGGCTGGCATATTAAACCCTCTAAAAGGTAATATAATACTATGATTGATAACCCAGATTATAAACTAACTCTTCTGGCAGGGGAAATAGGGCGGCTGCTTAATAAGTGCAAGCTCAGTTTGGGTGTTACGGAATCCGCAACCGGCGGGCTGGTTTCACACGCCATAACCAATATTCCCGGCTGCTCGGCTTATTATCTGGGTTCGGTCACCAGTTACTCCAATCATATTAAACAAAAACTGCTGGGTGTATCCGCCCGAACGCTGGAGACCCAGGGTGCGGTAAGTGCCGAAACCGCCTGCCAGATGGCTTCGGGGGGCAGGCAGCTGCTGGGTGCCGATATTTGTTTGTCTGATACCGGCATTGCCGGGCCGGGGGGTGAAACCCCGTCCAAGCCGGTGGGGCTTTTTTATTTGGGATTGTCCACCCCGGAGGGTGTCAAAGCATTTGAACGCCGTTTTACGGGCAGCCGTGAGGAAATAAAATATCAGGCGGCTATGGCTGTTTTAGAGATACTGAAGGAATACCTGAAAGATACCTTTGGTGAATAACCTGCCCCGTATCCAGCCGGTGGTAACCGCTTTTCTTATACAAAATGGCAAAGTGCTTTTATTTAAACGCAGCCAGCGGGTGGGAAGCTACCGGGGGTGCTGGGCGGCTGTATCCGGGCATATGGATACCTCACCCCTTGCACAGGTTTACACTGAAATATCCGAGGAAACCGGTTACACTCCCGAAGAACTGGTGCTGCTTAAAGAAGGGCAGGTATTTGAGTACCATGATACTGCGCTGGGTATCCTCTGGCAGATACACCCCTTCCTTTTTCACCTGAACATTGACAGGCCGCCTAAGATAGACTGGGAGCATACGGATTTTTGCTGGGTTTTGCCGTCTGAAATAGCCTCCCTTGCTACTGTTCCCCTGCTGAAAGAGGCGTTTGAAAGCCTGAGCGGATAAACGGCTGCGTTGTCCCCGTTTACTTCAGGGTGTTATACTTGCGGGTATAAACTAGTTTAGAAATGGAGTCTGTATTCATGCAAAGAGGTGATGGCCGCAACTTCAACCAGCTAAGGCCGATAACAATTACTCCCGGTTTCCAGAGCTTTGCCGAGGGTTCGGTTTTGATAGAGCAGGGTAAGACCCGGGTAATCTGCTCGGTCAGTATGGAAGATAAAGTCCCCCAGTTTCTGCGTAACAGCGGTACCGGCTGGGTTACGGCTGAATATTCCATGCTGCCGCGTTCCACTGTTACCCGCACCCAGAGGGATTCATCTGCCGGCAAAATATCCGGCCGGAGCCAGGAAATTCAGCGTCTTATAGGCCGCTCCCTGCGTTCCTGCGTAGATTTAGCGGCTCTGGGCGAGCGGTCTTTTATTATAGACTGTGATGTTATTCAGGCAGATGCCGGTACCCGCACCGCTTCCATAACCGGTGCTTATATAGCCTTGTATCTGGCGTTTAAGAAGATGGTAGATATGGGTATTCTCTCCAAAATGCCTTTTACTTCTCAGGTGGCGGCGGTCAGCGTCAGTATTTTTAAAGGCAATATTGTGCTTGACCCCTGTTACGATGAGGATTTTCAGGCCGAAGTGGATTTTAACCTGGTTATGAATGACCGGGCTGAGTTTGTGGAAATACAGGGTACGGCTGAGGGCAAGACTTTTTCCCGTGATACCCTTGACCAGGTACTTAAACTGGGCGAAGCCGGTATCCGGCAGCTTTTTGATATTCAGAATAGTATTACCCGGCCGTAGCTTTAGTCAGCCGTGTAGCAGATATTTAAAAGGGGGGCTTAAGCCCCCCTTAGATTATATTCAGTTACGAAAGTAGTGTTCTAAGCTATCCCCGTATCTGGCCGTTCCCGTAGACTATCCATTTGTAGCTGGTTATCTCCTTAAGCCCCATGGGGCCGCGGGCGTGCATCTTCTGGGTGCTTATGCCCAGTTCCGCTCCCAGCCCAAACTGTGAGCCGTCTGTAAAACGGGTGGAGGTATTTACCATAACGGCAGCCGCATCCACTTCGTTCAGAAAACGTTGGGAAGAGGTATAGTTCTGGGTGACTATGCTTTCGGTATGCCCTGAGCCATATCTGGCAATATGCGAAAGAGCTTCGTCCAAGCTGTCTACTACTTTCACGGCGGCAACCAGCGCCAGAAATTCCTTGCCCCAGTCATCTGCGGTGGCGGGTACTAGCTTGCAGCCTGAGGTATTTTCCAGTATTTCCATGGCAGTTTTATCTGCCCGTATTTCCACTCCGGCTTTGCTCCATTCGGTGGCAACCACCGGCAGAAAAGCGGCGGCTATATCTTTGTGTACCAGCAGGGTATCCATGGCGTTGCAGACGGTGGGGCGCTGTACTTTGGAATTGTAAGCTATGTTTACCGCATCAGCTATATTGGCATCTGCATCCACGTATACATGTACTACCCCTATGCCGCCGGCAACCACCGGTATAAATGAGTTTTGTTTAACATAACTAATCAGCCCGGCGCCGCCTCTGGGTATGACCAAGTCTATCTGGCCTGAAAGCTTGAGCAGGTGGTTTACCAGACTATGCTCAGTATTTTCTATAAACTGGACAGCTTCTTTGGGCAGGCCTGCCTCTTCAACCGCCTGGCGTATCAGCCTTGCCAAGATGGTGTTTGAATGGATAGTTTCCTTGCCGCCGCGCAGGATAACCGCATTTCCGGCTTTCAGGCACAAAGCGGCAATATCCACCGTGACATTGGGGCGGCTTTCATAAATAGCCGCAATAACACCCAGCGGCACTCTTTTTTTACCTATCACCAGTCCGTTGGGCATAGTGTTCATATCAAATATTTCACCCACCGGGTCAGGCAGGGCGGCAATAGCCAGCGTATCCTTGGCAATCCCTTCCAGCCGGCTCTGGGTAATAACCAGACGGTCCAGCATGGCAGCAGCCATACCCGCCGCTTTAGCTTCGGTCTGGTCTTTCAAATTAGCTTCCAGTATGGCCGGGGCGTTATTAAGCAGGCAGGCGGCAATATTTTTAAGGGCGGCATCTTTTTGGGCGGATGAGGCATAACTTAAAGGGCGGGAAGCGGCTTTGGCCAGACGGGCTTTTTCTTCTATTTCCAGCAGTGCTTTTTCCATTGTCTCTCCTCTAAGCCGCGGTGATACACAAATATTAAACTCTGGGCCGGAAAATGGCAAGGTTAAAGTTAGACTAGTCTTGGCTCTTGACCATTACCTTAGGTAATGCTTTATGATAGGGTTATGGAAAAACTGCTGACAGTGGGCGAACTTGCCAAAATGGCCGGAGTGAGTATACGCACTCTGCGCTTTTACGATGTGCACGGACTGCTGAAACCCCGCAGTTATACTGCTGCCGGATACAGGCAGTATGGCCGGGATGAGGCTTTGCGCCTTCAGCAGATACTCTTTTACCGTGAGCTGGGGTTTTCGCTGGAAGAGGTAAAAAAGCTGGTTGATGACCCGGCTGTCAGCCTGCTTGAAAACCTGCGCCGCCAGAGCCGTCTGCTAAAGGATAGGGAAAAACAGCTCTTAGATTTGCAAAATACAATTCAGAAAACTATATCCAGTCTGGAAGGGAAAATAGAAATGGAAATAAACGAATATTATCAGGGTCTGCCTCAGGAGAAGATTGATTATTACCGCCGTGAAGCCCGCCGCCGTTATGGCGAAGAGACAGTGCAGCGTTCCGAAGAGATGGTGGTAAAAATGGGTAAAACCAAAATGGCAGAGCTTCAGGCACAGGGGCAGTCTATATTTGAAGAACTGGCTGAGAATATACCGGGTGGCCCTGCCCATCCTATCGCTCAGGAGCTGATATCCAAATGGCAGAAATGGCTTGAAAACTTTGCCCGGTATACTGACGAAGGCTTGCTTGGCCTGGCCAGAGGTTACCGGGATGACCCTGAGTTCAAGGCCTTTTTTGACAAAATTCATCCCGGACTGGCCGCTTTTATTGCAGATGCAGCCGAGGTGTATTTTAAAAAGTCAGTGTGACAATCTGCAAAATACCGCAGGAGCGGGGGGGTGGGGGCTGTTCTTCAGCCCCCTGTTTTATTTCCAGAGAGTAAGTTTTGAGTACTGCCGGGAAATTATTTTCCGGCGTTTTAACATTTCGGCATTTGAAAGAGTTATTATAGAGTATCCGGTTTGAATTTATACTAACGGAGGTAGCTGTGGAAAGTGCCAGATTTCGCTGGGTAAGTATGTCAGTTATTGCCCTTCTGGTGGTGGTTACCGGGTTTAATACCCTGATGCTTTTTCAAAAATCCGACCAGCTTAGCCAGGCTGAAACCCAAATAAATTCTTTGACCCAGAGCCTGGCTTCACTAAACAGCCTGGGCGGAGATATTTCCAGCCTGCAGCAGGATTTCTCTGACCTGCAAAGCCAGCTTCAGCAGATAAATACAGACCTGACCTGCCATGTATGTGCTGTTGCTGACGTGGTCAGCCTGATTGAACCGTCAATAGTGCGGGTAGACGTGAGCGGGCGCAATTTCAGTGCTTCCGGTTCCGGCACTATTATTGATAAGCGGGGCTTTATACTGACCAATTACCATGTTATTGAAGGGGCAACTACTATCAGGGTAACCCTGATGGAAGGGGCTATATACTCAGCCAGTGTGGTAGGCAGTGACGTCGGCCGGGATATAGCTTTGCTGCGGATGAGTGCCACCGGCGGGCAGGAATTTCCTGCCGTTACTCTGGCAACCATGGCAGATATAAAAGTGGGCATGGATGTGGTGGCAGCCGGGTTTCCTCTGGGGACTGACCTGGCCGGGCCGGCTACTTTCACCAAGGGCATTGTTTCGGCTATGCGCACCTATGAAGGTTATCTGTACGTGCAGACAGATGCGGCCATAAACCCCGGCAATTCGGGCGGTTGCATGGTGAATATGGCTGGGCTTATGATAGGTATACCCTCTGCCGGGATAGTACCTTATGGCGAGGATATAGAAGATATAAATCTGGTTATACCGGTAGATGATATTCTAAGCTTTCTTGCCTTGTATCTGCCGGGCTAAAAAAATATGGCTGTGCATCCCGTAGTCCTGCCCAATAAGCAGATTTACGATGCCGATGATTTCTGGACTGATGATTTTATGGATGTAGCCGTAGTTAAAATAGATGCAGACGGCTTGCAGGCGGCATCTTTCGGTGACCCCGCTAACCTTAAAGTGGGTGATGCGGTGGTGGCTCTGGGTTATCCTTTGAGCATATCTCCCCTTGATGGGGGAATGACAGTAACCGCCGGTATTGTAAGTAATCTGGAAAACTGGTTTTTCATAGATGAAACACCTTATTTTGATGTAATCCAGACAGATGCGGCTATAAACCCGGGTAACTCCGGCGGCCCTATGATAAACCTTCAGGGGCAAATCATAGGTATAAACAGTGCCGGTATTCTGGACGCCCAGAATATGGGTTTTGCAATAAGTGTGGCTACTGCCAGGCATATTTATGAAAGTTTGGTGGCAGACGGCAGTTACAGTCAACCCTATCTGGGTATAGATATTGACGACTATTATGATGATATATCCGGTTTTCCCGGTGCTGAAGCCTCAACCGGGGTTGAGGTATTGGATGTTGAGTCCGGCAGTGTAGCCGCCCTGGCCGGTTTAAGGGATGGAGATGTTATTTACCAGTTTAACGGACAGGCTGTAACATCCTTCTCAGACTTGCTGCGCTTTCTCTGGAGGATGAATGCCGGAGATACAGTGGTGCTTGAAACTAAGCGTAACGGCATTGAGCGGACTATCACCATAACCCTGGATGAACGCCCGTTATCTTCATATTACATTTAGTTTATAAATAGCAGTTTATTAAAAAGCCCGGTGCTCCTTTAAAGCGTGCCGGGCTTTTTTTGTCCGTATTTGCTGTACAGGTTTCCCAGCGTACCCCTGCCGTTTACCAGATAACGGTACTTCTGAAGTTTACGTCCCGGCGGGGTAATAAGGCTGATAACCACACTGCCCCTGCGCCCGTCTTCCGTTTCAAAAATGTATTCAGAGGGTTTCAGCTCTTTTGAGGATGTTATTTCTCCCCACCACTTGGCAGAGGTATACTGGCTGGGGTTGGTTTCCATCAGATTATACTGGACATCCGCCAGCGGTTTGTCCACGTCCTTCAGATAAATATGCCCTGAGCCGTTTGTATATTTGATACTCACGGGGTTTTAAGCGGGCTCATACCCTGAAAGAGATAAAAATGGCGTGAAGGCATACCGTAAACGGCTTTGTTCAGTTTCTTTTTAAGGGTACAGCGCCCTTGTTTTCCGTCTTCGGTGCGGATGGAATAACCGCCGCCGTCAGCTACCTTGTGGTATTCGGTGAAGACCAGCTCTCCCCACCAGCGGGAATCTGAACTATCCTGAAGGGTATACTCTACTTCCCCTATCAGCTGGTCTCCCAGGTATATACTGCCCAGTGCCATGACCTACCTCCGTTAAATTACCACCAGGTTATTGCGGTGAATTATTTCCGGGCCCTGATTGCCTGCCAGAACTGTGTTTATTTCGTCCGTATGCAGCCCTTTTATCTTTGAAACATCATCTGAAGAATAGTTGGTTATGCCATAGCCCAGCCGTTTGCCGCGGCTGTCGCTCAGCTTTACAATATCCCCCCGCCCGAATTTGCCCTCGGATTGTTGCACCCCGGCGGCAAGCAGGCTTTTCTGGTTTTCCTTTATAGCTTTGACCGCCCCGTCATCTATGCAGATATTACCGCGGGTGCAAAGCCCGCTCATCATCCAGCGCTGGCGGCTGTCCGGTTTGTGGAGTGAAGGCATAAAGCGGGTACCTTCGGTTTCCCCGCTGGCCAGTTTAAGGATAATATCAGGTATATGCCCGTCTGCTATGATGACATTTACCCCCGAAGATGTTGCCAGCCTGGCGGCCTCCAGCTTGGTAACCATGCCGCCGGTACCCAGCTTGTTGGAACTTCCGGCAGCCAGTTTCTCCAGCTCTTCGGTAATCTCTTTAACTTCGGTTATCAGCCGGGCATCCGGGTGGAGGGTGGGGTCAGCCGTATAAAGCCCGCGGATATTAGTCAGTATCAGCAGCAAATCAGCCTCTATCAGGTTGGCTACCATGGCAGACAGGTTGTCATTATCCCCGAATTTGGCCTGCTGGATTTCATCTACCGCCACCACGTCATTTTCATTGACAATAGTTATAACTCCCAGTTCCATCAAAGCCAGCAGGGTATTTCTGGCGTTTAAGTAACCGGAACGGTCAGACAAATCACTCTTGGTCAGCAGACCCTGGGCAACAGTCAGCCCGTGGGGGCTGAACAGCTGGTCATAATAATTCATAAGCTGGCTCTGGCCTATAGCCGCCAGCACCTGCTTGAAAGGAACATCTTTCGGGATATGCCGGAGACCCATTTTAGCCCGTCCGGCGGCAATTGCCCCGGAGGAAACAATAATTATCTCCGTACCTAAACGGGTCAGGTCAGCTATCTGGCGGCATAAATCCGCCATGCGCTCATGGTCAAGCTTGCCTGTGCCTCCGGTCAGCAGGCTTGTCCCTAGCTTTATTACAATCCGTTTGTAACAATTTCCGTTCATAAATAAGTCATTATAGCAAGCAAGTTAAGCCAGAACAAGAATTCCCCCGTATAAGTTGCCGCCAGACTTGAGGGAAGGCTCTTCCCGGTGATACAATTTTCAAATGGGGCTGCCTTTTACGGCAAGCCCCTAGATGTGTTTGGAGAAGATATTGAATCTTAGCGGTTTGCTGCCCCTTATAGACCAAAGCCCGTCATTTAACAGCTTGTTTGAAGCTCTGGACAAAGGTGAGGCTGATATTTCTGTTTTGGATGCGGGGCGGGGTTTCAGTCTGGCAGCTGTATACCGTAAACTCAAATGCCCCATGCTTATTATTACCTCACAGCCGGAGCGGGCCAGGGAATTGCTGGTGCAGATAGCTGCTTATACCGGGGGAGAGCCGGGGTTTTTGCCTGACCCCAGTTTGCTGCCGTACCAGCGGGCTGTTTCTGACCGCAATACCTCACTGGAAAAGATGCGTCTGGCAGGTATTCTGGGCGGGTTTATCCGCAGCCAAGACGCCCAGATAATAGTCAGTGCCGTACCGGCTCTTCTTCAGCGTTATGTATCACCGGAAATATTCAAGCAGTCATTTTTGCAGGTCTGGACTGGTTTGGAAACAGAACCCCAGGAGCTGATACGCCGTTTTCAGCAGCTGGGCTACCGCCAGGAAAATATTGTGGAAATACCGGGTACATATTCCCGCCGGGGCGGCATACTGGATATTTTCCCCTATACCGAAGATAACCCGGTACGGCTGGAGTTTTTCGGCAATACGCTGGAAAGCCTGCGTGTTTTTGACCCCCAAAGCCAGCGTTCGGGCAAAAGTCTGAATGAACTTACCATAAGCCCGGCAAGCGAGCTGTTTCATCTGGGGCAGCTGCCAGCTAAGGAACTTAACGCCAGGCTGGAGGCTTTGCTTACTGATAACCTTAATCCCGAATTCAGCCGCACTTTGTCTGCAGATATAACCCGTCTTAAGGAAGGGCTTAAGCCCGAATGCCCTGATTTTTTTGCCCCCCTGTTTAACACCTCAAGCATATTTGATTACCTGCCGGCAGATGCGCTGGTGGTGCTGGATGAGCCAGCCTCCATAGAGCAGGCGGCCTCCCATCTGGATAAAGAAGCCGAAGAGCTGCGTTCTGACCGTTTGTCACAGGGTGAACTGCCTTCGGTTTATCCCCGCCCCTATTTCAGCTGGGAAGAGATATCCGCCAAGCTGAAAACTAAAAAACGTTTTATTATGGCCTCTTTCGGGCGGGAAAGTGAGTCTTTAAAGCTGGATTTTGCCTCTCAGGATAACTACGTGGGGCGTTTATCCGCTTTGTATGAAAAACTGGGGGAGCTGAAAGGGCATGCAGGCCGGGTAGTTATCATCAGCCATCAGGCTGCCCGTCTGGCAGAGCTTCTAAAAGAGCATGGTATTTCAGCGTCTGTCCAAACAGATATTTTGAAACCCCCTTCCCCCTCCAGCCTTAGCCTGGTTCAGGGAATACTGGGCGGCGGCTGGAATCTCAGCGGCAATGTTCACGTACTCACTGATGCCGAACTGTTCGGCTTTGTAAAAGAGCGGCGTCTGCCTTCCAAACGCCCGTCTGCCCGCAAGGGAGTGGTGCTGGATATAAAACCGGGTGAATTTGTGGTTCATATAGACCACGGGGTGGCCTTGTTCAGCGGGGTCAGCCACTTGAACCGTGACGGCATGGATAAAGAGTATCTGATACTCAACTATGCCGGCGGTGACAAACTCTACGTCCCCACAGACCAGATGGACAGGGTAAACCGTTTTATAGGCAGCGGGGATGAACCGCCGTCTTTGCACCGTTTGGGTACTCAGGAATGGCAAAGGGCTAAAGAAAAGGCCAGCGAATCTGCGGAGGAAACCGCCCGTGAACTCCTTGATATTTATGCCAAACGTGAAATGGCCAGCGGATACCCGTTTTCCACGGATACCGTCTGGCAGCAGGAAATGGAGGCATCTTTCCCGTATCTGGAAACGCCTGACCAGCTGAAAGCCCTTTATGATATCAAGGCAGATATGGAAAACCACCGCCCTATGGACAGGCTTATACTGGGGGACGTGGGCTATGGTAAAACCGAAGTAGCCATACGGGCAGCCTTCAAGGCGGTTATGGACGGCAAGCAGGTGGCAGTCTTAGTGCCTACTACCGTGCTTGCCCAGCAGCATTACACCACTTTCCGTGAGCGGCTGGCTACTTTTCCCGTCAAAATAGAGGTGCTTAGCCGTTTTTGCAGCCCCTCTGAACAGAAAACCACGGTTGAAAATCTGGAAAGGGGTGAGGTGGATATCTGCATAGGTACTCACCGCCTGATTCAGGCTGATATAAAGTTTAAAGATTTGGGGCTGGTCATAATAGACGAAGAACAGCGTTTCGGGGTAGCCCACAAGGAGTTTTTTAAGAAGCTGCGGGCTCAGGTAGATGTGCTTACCCTCAGCGCTACTCCCATCCCCCGCACTTTGCATATGTCTTTGGTGGGAGTGCGGGATATGAGTATTATAGAAACCCCGCCCGGTGAACGCCTGCCCATCAAAACCGTGGTAGCCGCTTTTGATGAGAGGCTGATACGTGAGGCCATACTGCGGGAGATGGAAAGGAACGGGCAGGTATTTTTTGTAAATAACCGGGTGATGGGCATAAATCTGCTGGCAGAGCGTATCCAGCAGCTTGTCCCCGAAGCCCGTATTGGCATTGCCCACGGGCAGATGGCCGAAGAAAAACTGGCCGCTGTCATGGCTGATTTTGTGCGGCACGAGCTGGATGTGCTGGTGTGCACCACCATTATAGAGTCCGGGGTGGATGTACCTAATGCCAATACCCTTATCATAAACCGGGCAGACCGCTTCGGGCTTACCCAGCTTTACCAGCTGCGGGGGCGGGTGGGACGCAGTTCCAAGCTGGCTTATGCCTATTTCCTGTATGAAAAAGATAAACGCCTGACATCTGATGCCGAAAAACGCCTGAAAACTATTTACGAGGCAGCCGAGCTTGGGGCAGGCTACGGTATTGCCATGAAAGATTTGGAAATACGGGGTGCGGGCACTTTGCTGGGGGTAAAACAGTCCGGCTATATAAATTCGGTCGGTTTCAACCTGTATACCCAGATGCTGTCAGAGGCTGTGGCCGGGCTGAAGGCCAAGGGCAGCGGGCTTTCCAAAGAGGAAATACGTATCCAAAATATGCCCGCCCCCAAGCTGGATTTACCTTTAGATGCCTTTATACCCGAATATTATATTCAGGATTTGGATTTGCGTTTATCTATTTACCAGCAATTATCAGCCATTACCAATCTGGCGGGAGTGTTGGAAAAGGAAAAAGAGCTGGCAGACCGGTTTGGACAAATACCGCCGGAGCTTGAAAACCTGCTTTACTCCCTCCGCCTGCGTTTGCTGGCCAAAAAAGCCCACGTGGATACCATAGTGACCGAAGGCAGCCAGATAGTGGTGCGGATGCTGGGCGGGCTGATAATAAACAAAACCTTGCTTGAGCCGCTGAGGGCAGGGGTGCTGGTAGGGCGTAATCAGGTGTCTGTCCAGTATAAAAAGCTGGGTGACAGCTGGAAAGAAGCGCTGGAAGAGGTTGTCTGGCGGCTGGGCTAGGCGGAGTTTAAAATGAAGAGTATTTATGATATTATTCAAAATATTCAAATATCCTCCCCCAGGAGATTCAAATGAAAATTTTACTCCTTTATCCCCGCTACCCGGACACCTTCTGGAGTTTCAAGCATGCCTTGAAATTCATCTCTAAAAAAGCCTCTTTTCCGCCTTTGGGTCTTTTGACTCTGGCCGCCATGCTGCCGGAGAACTGGCAGAAAAAGCTGGTAGACCTTAACATTGAAAACCTGGCAGATAAAGATATACTGGCGGCAGATTATGTTTTTATAAGCGCCATGGCTGTCCAGCAAAAATCCGCCCACGAATGTATAGACCGCTGCCATGCCCTTGGCAGAAAAGTGGTGGCCGGCGGGCCGTACTTTACGGCTGAGGCGGAAACGCTTAAAGATATAGACCACCTGATTCTGGGTGAAGTAGAAAACTCTCTGGCGGATTTTGTGGCTGATTTGGAGTCGGGAAAAGCGGCGGCAGTCTACCCTGAAAAAGAGAAATCTGATCTTGCCGATACACCTATTCCCCTCTGGAATCTGGTCAAGTCAAAAGAGTACTCTTCCATGAGCCTTCAGTATTCGCGGGGCTGCCCGTTTAACTGTGAGTTTTGTGATATTGTAGTCTTAAACGGCCGTCTTCCCCGTTCCAAAAGCCGGGGGCAGGTTCTGGCAGAGCTGGATGCCCTCTACAAGTCCGGCTGGCGTTCGGGGGTTTTCTTTGTAGATGACAACTTTATCGGCAACAAAAATAAACTAAAGTCTGATATACTGCCGGCAGTCATAGCCTGGCAGAAACGGAAGGGTTATCCTTTTTCATTTAATACCGAGGTATCTATCAATCTGGCAGATGATGCCGAACTGCTGCATCTTATGGTAGAAGCCGGCTTTGATACTGTGTTTGTGGGGGTGGAAACACCCAACCCGGAAAGTCTGGCGGAGTGTTCCAAACACCAGAATACCAACAGGGATATGCTGAGTTCAATTGAAAAAATTCAGCAGGCCGGTATTCAGGTGCAAGGCGGTTTCATATTGGGTTTTGACAGTGACCCGGCATCTATCTTCCGTGCCCAGATAAATTTCATTCAGCAGAGCGGTATTGTGACCGCTATGGTCGGGCTTTTGAATGCCCCCAGAGGCACCCGCTTGTGGAACAGGCTTAAGAAAGAAAAACGCCTGCTGGAAGATTTCCGGGGAGACAATACAGACTGCAGCCTGAACTTTATACCCCGCATGAAGACTGAGGTCCTTATAAATGGCTATAACCGGGTGCTTTCAGTCATCTACGCCCCCCGCGAATATTATCAGCGGGTAGCTGTGCTTATATCCAGGTATCATCCCAAGCCCAAAGGGAGGGTCAAACCGGTATCCGCCCAGCGCCTGCGGGCATTTATGCGGTCTGTGTGGCATCTGGGTATTGTGGATAACAGCCGGAAGTATTACTGGAAGCTTCTGGGTTCTACCCTGATAAAAAACCCCAAGGCATTTCCTCTGGCCGTTACCCTGTCTATTTACGGATACCATTTTCGCAAGGTAGTGGAACGCTATACAGGGTGTAAGTTCGGGCAGGATACCGCCTGAGAGCGGTCTTAACCCGAATCTGGCCAGTAAAGCGGATTATTCAGGGCTAACCCCTGTCTTGGCCATGCGGCCGGGCAGGGGCTAGCCTTTTGTTTTACATTTTTTCAAGACAACAGCACTGCAGACTGTCTATCCGGAATTTCAGGGCATATACCTTTTTGCTGTCCGAGATATAAAAATAACGGATTAAAAAGACAATAAAATGCCCGGGCCGGATTTCAGCTGTTTTAAAACCATTTTGGATATGGTGGTTTTAAAGGCGGTATTAGCTGTCTTTTATGCCTTTGGACTTCAGGTAGTCCACCACAGCCTGTACTGTCTTTAACTTTTCGGCGTCAGTATCAGGTATTTCAAACTTGGCATCGGGTGTACCGAATTCGGTTTCCAGTGCCATAATAAGCTCTACCTGATCCAGGGAATCTGCACCCAAATCATCTGCAAAACTGGCAGCAGGCACTACATCTTTTTCTTCAGCACCCAGCTGCTCAACACTAACTTTTTTTACTCTTTCAAAAACCGTTGCCACTCCTTCACTCCTCCCGTTGCTTTGCTGTGTCCGCCAGCGCTTTGCTGACAGAACTTAGAACCCCGTTTATAAATCTGGCAGACGAGTTGCCCCCAAATGATTTGGCAAGCTCAACTGCTTCGTTAATAGCTACTTTAATGGGTACATCATTTTCGTGGATTATTTCAAAAATGGCCAGACGAAGTACGTTCCGGTCAATATAGGAAAGCTGCTCCACCGGCCAGGCAGAAGCAAACTGGCGGATATTTTCATCCAGCAGGTCCTTATGCTTGACTACGGCATTGGTCAGCCTGAAAATAAACTCGGCGTTTTCCTCGGTCTGGGGTGTTTCGGTCAAAAGGCGTTTTAAAACATCTTCGGCATTATGCCCTGCCAAATCCTGTTCGTACAGGGCTTGAAGTACTATTTCACGTGCTTTGCGTCTGCTGGTTGTCACTCTTTACTCTCTTATATTATAGACATACCGCCGTCCAGGCTGATTACCTGTCCGGTAATGTATTTGGCATCTTCTTTCGCCAAGTATAATGCACAAGCGGCTACATCTTCCACTGTGCCCAGTTTTTGCATGGGAATACGCTCTGTTATAGCCTGCCTTTGTTCTTCGGACAAGGCGGCGGTCATATCGGTTTCTATAAAACCGGGGGCAATGGAATTCACGGTTATATTGCGGCTGGCCACTTCTTTAGCCAGAGAGCAGCTGAATCCCAGAATGCCGGCTTTGGCTGCGGCATAGTTAGCCTGACCGGGGTTGCCCTTTAAACCCACTATGGAACTGAGGTTTATTATCCGTCCCCAGCGGTTTTTCAGCATCTGACGGAGGGCTGCTTTGGAACACAAAAATACACTTTTCAAGTTGGTCTGGATTACACTGTCCCAGTCTTCTTCGGATAAACGCATGGTCAGCTGGTCACGGGTTATGCCGGCATTGTTTACCAGTATATCTACCCCGCCGAAGGCTTCCTGGGCGGCTTTGAAGAGGGCATCTACTCCACTGCTCTGGCTTACATCTGCCTGAACAAATACGGCCTGACCGCCATTGGAACGTATGTGGGCGGCCACTTCTTCACCGGCGGGCGAAAGGCTGTTTACCACCACTTTTGCCCCCGCTTCGGCAAACCGTAAAGCTATAGCTTTGCCTATGCCCCTGCCGGAGCCGGTAATCAGGGCTGTTTTGCCGTCTAAACTCAGCATCTTACCCATTATACGCTAAAATTTTGGATAGAAGCGGCATCGTTTATATTGTAGATACTGACACTGCGGTTAATTCTTTTAATCAGTCCGGCCAGCACTTTGCCCGGCCCAATCTCAACAAAGGTATTTACCCCGGCAGCAATCATGTTTTCTATGCTTTTTTGCCACTGGACACTGCCGGTCAGCTGGCTGACCAGTTCGCTTTTTATATCCTGCGGATTGGTAAGCGGGCTGGTGCTGGTATTGGCTACCAAGGGTATTCTGGCCGTATCAAACCCGGTAGAATCCAGTACTGCTTTTAACCCGGCAGAAGCCGGTGACATAAGCGGGGTATGAAACCCTCCGCTTACCTGCAGGGGTACCACCTTCATAGCTCCGCTGGTGCTGGCTTGGGCAGATGCTTTTTCTACAGCCTCTTTCAGGCCGCTGATAACCAGCTGTCCGGGGGAGTTGTAATTCGCTATGTAACAGCCTGTTTTAAGGCAGATATCCGCCAGTATTTCTTCCGAAAGGCCGATAACGGCGGCCATAGCACCGGGTGTTTTGGCGGCTGCTTCCGCCATCAGTTCCCCCCGTTTGCGGGCAAGCAAAATAGCCTGCGGGTAGGGTAGTATGCCGCCTGCCCCCAAAGCTGAATATTCACCCAGCGAATGCCCGGCTACAAAAGAAGGCTCTGGCAGGAGCTTTGACTTGCCGCTCTCTATAAAAGCGGCAAGGGCGCACAGGCTGTGGCCGACAATGGCGCTTTGGGAGTTGCGGGTGTCCTTAAGGTCTTCTTCCGGCCCTTCAAAACACAGTTTTGACAGTGAAAATCCCAAAACTTTATCCGCCAGGTCAAAAAGCTCTCTGGCGGAATGAAACTCCGAATACAAGTCCCGGCCCATACCCACGAATTGGGCACCCTGACCGGGGAAGACATAAGCTGTTTTAATATCAGTCATGCCTTAAAACCGGCCAACAGAAACTACTGCTGACCCTTGGATTTGTCAGCTTTTTTCTTGGCTATGGCGTCCACATCAACCACTGTCCGGCCGTTATAAGTACCGCAGACGGAACAGGCCTGATGGGAAAGCTTGGGGCTGTTGCACTGGGGGCATTCCATTACAGCCGGGGCACTCAGGGCGACATGGGCGCGGCGGTTACCCTGGCGGGCATGGGAAAGTCTTCTTTTAGGTAGAGCCATTATTTTACTCCGTTAAATTAGTATTCGTTTTATATTCAAAACCGCGGCACTCACCGGAGCACAGGGGTTTCATGGGCGTTGCCATTATAGCACCTTCGCGGATAATCTCGCTCAAATCCAATATATGGTGCTCGTCAATAAAAAAAGCGTCCAGCTCTTCGGAATTATCCACTTCAAACCCGTAGACTACATCCACGGTGGGCAGAAACCGCTCTTCAAGGCGGATGCTGACCGGGCAGCTGAAGTCCTTTAGACAGCGGACACAGCTAAGGTTCATATGGGTATCCAGAAGTCCGGTAACCAAAAGGCCTCGGTCAATACGGGTAAAGGTAACTTCCCCGGATACCCTGACAGGGCTGCCCTCCAGATTTATTTCATCGTCCAGCTGGTAGGTGCGGGTGGCACCGATGGGTGACTTCAGCAGCTGGGCTACATTATATTGCAGCACTATCGTCCTCGTACAAAACAGAGTTTATTATAGATTAAGGTTATACCACATGCAAGTTAAGAGCCTGTGGGCAGTTTTACTTGGCATCAGGTTTTAAAAAACGCAGCACCAGATGCCCGATTGCGCCGACAGCAAAACCGGCCGGTGCTGCCACCATGCCCAGAATTACCCAAAAAGTGTCATCAATCTCAAACAGCCTGACCAGCATAAGATGGATAAAGAAACTGACCAGAAACACTAAAACAGATATAAACATAAGGCGGCTGAAGTTTTTGGCCATCACGCCCTCTCTTTCAAAGGATTAAGCTATTATACACCTGCTTCGGGCTGGCTGCGTTCCAGCAGGCCAAGCAGTTTTTCGGAAATACCTGCACTGGAAAACCCCCCGTCATGATAAAGGTTTTGCATGGTAACCTTGCGGCTGAGGTCTGAAAGCAGGGTTACCACATAATCAGCGCATTCTTCCCCGCTGGCGTTACCTAAGGGGGCAAGCAGATTTGCATATTCGTACATGGCATCAAAATTGCTTATTCCCGAACCGGCGGAGGTGCGGGTAGGTGACTGGGAAACAGTGTTTACCCTTATTCCCCGGTCTGCCAGGCGGGAACCGAAATTTCGGGCAATAGCTTCCAGCAGGGCTTTGGCATCGTTCATGTCGTTGTACTGGGAAAATACCCTTTGCGCCCCTATATAAGACAGTGCCACTATGCTGCCGTTGTCTTTGAGCACCCCGGCTTCAAGGGCATAACGGATTATTTTGTGCAGGGATATGGCCGAAATTTCCAGCCCTTTGTTATAAAAAATATAGTTGGTAGATTCATACGGTATTTTCTTGCGGATATTGGCGCTCATACCTACCGAATGGACTATAAAATCTATCTCCCCCAGGCTGGTTTTCAGTTCGGCAAACAGGGCTTTCAGTTCATCATCGCTGGTGGCATCTGCAACCAGCAGCGGGGCTTGGCCGCAAATACGGGCCAGTTCGGCGGTGTTTCCCATTTTAAGGGCGGTAGCTATGTTGGAAATAGCCAGTTTAGCTCCTTCGCGGTGGCAGGCCAGGGCTATTTTCCAGCCCAGACTTTGCTCGTTTAAGGGGCCGAATATAATTCCTTTTTTACCCTTGAGCAATCCGTAAGACGTTTGAGTCATAATATCTCCCGTCAAAATATTTTATAAATTTGTCACAAAAATAAAAAATGCATAAAAAGTGTGTTATATTATAGTCCATACCGCCTGCCGTATTCAAATATCAGGCATGCCCTTACCCTTATTATAGCCTAAAAAAGTCCGGGGAATAGATGCAGGGAGGATAAATATGTCTGCCAAAGCCTTTGTCCTTATTGAGGCCGCTCCTGCTCAGGCGGGGAAAATAGCTGACAACCTCAGGGAGATTAGCGGTATATGCAGTATAGATGCGGTTACCGGCCCGTATGATATTATTGCCGTGGTAGAGCGGGATACCCTTACCGGAATAGGTGATTTTATCACTTCAAAGATACAGGCGGCAGAGGGTATTACCCGCACCGTTACCTGTCTGGTCCTCTAAGGTATTTCGGCGGAGTAGGCACTAAAAAAGGGCAGACCATTTAGGGTCTGCCCTGATTGCAACTTAAACGGAGTATCTCTTTACATGCTTTGGGGTGAGGTCATACCCATAAGGTGCAAGGTTCTGGCCAGCACAATACGGCTGGCGTCTACCAGTTTCAGGCGGGCTGCACTTAGTTCATTATTATCTGAAATCACCCGGCAGTCTTTGTAAAACTGGTGGAAAGCATTGGCCAATTCCTGGGCGTAATAGGTCAGGTGGTGGGGTTCAAGGGTGCGGGCCACAGTCTCCACAATCTCAGGCAGTTCGGCCATCTTGCGGATAAGCTCCAGCTCGGCTTCTTCCCCAAGCAGGGCGGTATCCCCGCCGCTGTAAGAAAGCCCTTTTTCTTTTGCCAGAGACAAAATACTGCAAATACGGGCATGGGCGTATTGGACATAATATACCGGGTTTTCGGCCGATTCCTTCTTGGCCAGTTCCAAATCAAAATCCATCTGGCTTTCGGTGGAGCGGGACAGGAAGAAGAAACGGCAGGCGTCTGCCCCCACTTCCTCAATAACCTCACTCAGGCTTATCATTTCACCGGTGCGTTTGGAAAGGCGTACCAGCTCACCGCCCCGTTTCAGGGTAATCATCTGGAAAAGCAGGGTAGTCAGCCGTTCGGGGTTGATACCCAGAGCGCTTAGCATGGCTTTCATGCGGGATACATGCCCCTGATGGTCTGCTCCCCAGATATTTATAACCCGGTCAAATTTGCGTTCAATAAACTTGTTGTAGTGGTAAGCAATATCAGACGCAAAATAGGTAGGTGTGCCGTCACTGCGGACTATTACGTTGTCCTTGCTGTCTCCCAGCAGGGTGGAGCTGAACCAGGTGGCATTGTCCCTTTCGGCAATGTAGTTGTTGGCCGAAAGTATATCCATGGCGGTTTTATACTGCCCGCCGCTATATAAAGACCTCTCTGAAAACCAGACGTCAAAATCCACCTTTAGGGACTTCAAATCATCACTTATAAGGCAGAGCATACGTGCCATGCCTATCTCCCCCAGGTCATTTTGGGCTATTTCAAGCGGCATTTGCAGGTATTTGTCCCCATATTTGGCTACCATTTCGGCCGCCAGCTCTACCATGTACTGTCCGTGATAACCGTCTTGGGGAACAGCCGCCTCCTTACCCAGAGCCTGCTGGTAGCGGGCGAACAGTGTGCGCTTGAAAGCGTCTATCTGGCTGCCGGCATCATTGATATAAAATTCCTCTTCAACATAATAACCGGCGGCTTTAAGCACGTTTGAAAGGGTGCTGCCAAGCACTGCCCCCCGCCCATGCCCTATATGAATAGGCCCGGTGGGGTTGGCGCTGACAAACTCTATTTGAACGCAGCTGCCGCCGCCCATATTTATATTGCCGTAGCTTTCGGCTTCGCCGAGGATGGTTTTCACCAGATTGCACAGCCACTCTTTGGAGAAAGTGAAATTTATAAAGCCGGGAGGGGCTACGCTTATTTTGGCAATGCCTTCACCGGGTTCAATATATCCGGCCAGTATTTCGGCCAGCTCCATGGGGCGTTTGCCGGTAGCCTTGGCCAGCCGCAAAGGCAGGCTGGTGGCATAGTCGCCATAATTGGTTTTTTGGGGATGCTCTATACTTATATCCACGCTGAGCGCCGGAATCTGCCCTTCCTGACGGGCTTTTTCCAGAGCCTGGCTGAGAGACTCTATAATAATATTTTTGATAGCTAAGATACTGTTCAAGACTAAACTCCGAGTATTTATTATTGCGGTTTAAACTGGAAAGTAGATTATATCACATAATGGGAAGATGATAATGTCTGGAGGGGTGTATAATGATACGGATTTGTAAGGGGTGTTAAAATTAATAATAGTACAAATGAAAATACCACAGGAGATGAAAGGTATTCCGACTCAGAAGCAAGGCAATATTGCAAGGCCTGTTAAAACCAGCGGCGGATTCCGTCCGGATAGGTCGGGAGACGGGGTAAGTCCGTTTATAGAGCGCCCAGGTAAAAGGAAATAAATTACCTAAGGCTTAATGTGCTGGGTAATTAAGCTCTAGCTCCACTCGCTCTTTTTGGGCCATACCCGCCTTATTTCCTCTTCCAGAGCCTTGTTTTCAGGCAGGTTTAGTTCAGGGTCAGACTCAAACAAACGGGTAGCTTCCCTGCGTGCCTGTTCCAGCAAACCCACGTCAGATATGCTGGCCATGCGCAGGTCAGGCAGGCCGCTCTGGCGGGTGCCGAAAAATTCACCCGGCCCCCGCAGCCGCAGGTCTTCCTCAGCCAGCTTAAAGCCGTCCTGGGTGCTTTCTATGATAGACAGGCGTTCCTGCCCCAGCAGAGACGGATTTTCGGCCAGAAACATGCAATAGCTCTGCTCTGTTCCTCTGCCCACCCGCCCCCGGAACTGGTGCAGCTGGGAAAGGCCGAAACGGTCAGCGCTTTCTACCAGCATTACGGTGGCATTGGGTATGTCTATACCCACCTCCACAACCGGGGTGGAAACCAGTATGTCCATTTTGCCTTCGTTAAAGTGCTTCATGATACTTTCTTTTTCAGCGGCATTCATCCGCCCGTGCAGCAAAGCTACTTTGGATTCCGGAAACACCTCTGAAGACAGGGTTTCATATTCGGCGGTGGCGGCTTTGGCCTGTATCGCCTCAGATTCTTCTACCAAAGGGCAGATTATAAATGCCTGCCGTCCTGCCTCAATCTGTTTGCGTATAAAATTATAGGCACTGTTACGCTGTTCGGGTTTCAGCCAGCGGGTTTTTATGCTCTGGCGTCCGGGCGGCAGCTCATCTATGACTGAAAGGTCAAGCTCTCCGTATAGGGTTAAAGCCAAAGTGCGGGGTATGGGGGTGGCGGTCATGATAAGTATGTGGGGGTTTATTCCCTTGCTCCTGAGGGCAGAGCGTTGTTCCACCCCGAAGCGGTGCTGCTCGTCTATAACAGCCAGCCCCAGGGACTTGAAGCGGATTTCCTTCTGGATAAGGGCATGAGTGCCAATGGCTATATCAATCTCGCCTTTTTTAATCTTTTCCTTCAGGATATCTTTCTGGCTGGATTTCATATCGCTTATCATCAAAGCTACCCTGAGCGGGCGGTCTAGCAACCCTTCAAAGGTATACACCCCGTCCAGAAGGGTGCTCACTTTGGCAATAGAGGCAAACAGGCGGGTGACACTTTTAAAATGCTGTTCAGCCAGGATCTCAGTAGGTGCCATAAATGCTCCCTGAAGCCCGTTGGCAGCGGCAGTAAACAGGGAAATAACGGCGACTATAGTCTTTCCCGAACCCACTTCCCCCTGAAGCAGGCGGGACATGGGTACACTCTTAGAAATATCGGCTTTTATATCAGCCAGACACTTGGTCTGGGCATCAGTCAGTTTAAACGGCAGACGGGAAATAAAATGGTCTATAGCGGGCAGGTTTATCTTTAAAGCCCGTCCGGTTTGTTCTTGCCAGCGTTTTTTCTTAGCCAGCACTCCCAGCTGGAGGATAAACAGCTCATCAAATGCCAGCCTGTTGCGGGCGGCGTCTTTCAATTCTTCGGCATCAGGAAAATGTGCCTGCCGGATAGCTTCGGCAAGCGGCAGCAGGCGGGTTCTTTTAAGGGTATCTTCCGGCAGAAAATCTGAAATACCGGGGGTGGAAATATCTATAAAGTTTTTCATCAGGCGGCGCAGGCTTCGCTGGTGGAGACCGGCGGTCAGGGGGTAAACCGGCACTAAACGCCCGGTATGGATAAGGTCAGCTTCGTCAGGCAGTTCCTCCCATTCGGGGGATTCAAATACGGGCCTGCCATTAAATATGGAAACCCGCCCCGAAAGGACTACTCTGGAATTTGGTTTCAGGTTACGCACCATATAGGGGTTGTTAAACCAGACCGCCCGCATATTGCCGGTATCGTCCCCCAGTACCGCCTCGGTTGAGCGGCGTCCTCCCATATAGTTAACCTTGGACTGCCAGACATTGGCAATTATGGTCTGTTCCGTTCCTGCTTCCAGCTGGGATATTTTTTTCAGGCGGCTATAATCCAGATGGCGGTTAGGGAAATAATAAAGCAGGTCCCGTACTGTGTTGATGCCCATTTTGTGAAATTTGGGGGCGGTAGCGGCACTTATGCCTTTTACTAAGGAAATATCCCCGTCAAGGGCTGGCGGGCAGCCGTCTGTTTTCGGCCTGGCAGTTTTAGCGGCGGGCTTTGCCTTGACTGTTTTGCGGGGTGCAGGTATACCGGCAGGCTGGTTTTCCAGCTTGGGCAGCAATGCCAGCACTTCGGTTACCCACTTACGGCGTTTATCTTCTGTCATTCGGGCATAACCCGGGTCAGAGAGTTTCAGTTTATGGAAATCAAGCAGGTCATCAGGGTTATTTATACCCGTTGCGGCTTCCTTTGCCCAGCGGGACAGGAAGTGGTCCAGCCCGCCCATCACGGCGTTATCAGCAAAGCCTTTTTGGACTTCCAGCTGAAGTATTTTTTTAAAGGCGCCGGTATCTGCTCCCAAATTTATACTCCGCCTTTGGTTTTTAAAAATGATAGACCATATACCCTCACTTGTCCACACTATCCCTGCATAAAAAAGCCCTCCTTAAAGGGGAGGGCTTAAAGCCTAATATGTTTTTAAAAACTAGTGCAGGCTGGAAAAGCCCAGCTTGGGCAGGTGGATAGAGGGCAGTTTAAATGATTTCTTGTCTTCCGTTTCGTCTGGAGACGCTGTGCCTATACCGCTCAGCTTTTCCCTGATAGCCACAACCAAAGTGCCGGGGCCGCCGTGGACACCCAAAGCAGGCCCAAGCTGTGAGATATGGATTTTGCTCTGGTCAATAAAATCAGCCAGCTTTTCCTTTATACCATGGGCTTCTGCCAAATCTACGCTCTGGACAATCTGGACTGCTTCCAGATTGCGGTTGTTTTTTACCAGTTCGGTCAGTTTTTCAATGCCTTTATTGCGGGTGCGGTGGATACTGGCCGGCCAGAGAGAGCCGTCTCTAAGGGTAAGCATGGGGCGGATACTCAAAACCCCGCTGATAAGGTTAGAGGCGCTGCTGAGACGCCCGCTCTTCAGCACATATTTTATGGTATCCAGCAAAGCCCAGATATGTACCTGGGGGATATAGCTCTTGATGCTGTTTATTATATTCCCGGCGCTTTCACCCATTTTTGCCATTTCAGCCGCCTGGGTAGCCAGCAAACCCAAAGCTCCGGAAGTAGCCTTGGTATCTATCAGCTCTATATTGCTGCTGCTTTGTGCCAGTTCACGCCCCTGCAACGCCGAATTATAAGTGCCTGATAGTTTGGCACCCATAATCAGGGAGACTATCTGGTCAGTTTCCTTTGAAAGCGTTTTATAAGCATTGGCAAAATCAGCCGGGGTGGGCTGGGAGGTGGTGAACTGTTCGCCCTCAAGCATACGGTTGTAGATTTCGGTTTGGCTGATATCCAGCCCGTCCCGGTAGGTCTTGTTGCCGGACATTACATATACCGGCACTACCGTTATGCCCAGTTCTTTTATAGTTTCCGGGAGTAAATCCACGGTGCTGTCAGTGACTATTTTTACGCTCAATTATTCATACCTTTAAATCAGATTTTTATCTAGGCATCTGCCCAGGCTACCACGCAGACAGCATTAGGGCCGATAGATGTGCCGATGACCGGGCCTATCCGTGAACGGATTATCTTTTCTTTGGGGAAAATATTACCCAAACGGTCTATCAGACTTTCGGCTACTTCGGGTGTGTTGGCGTGTTCAACCCCCAGATAGCGGATATTCTTGCGGCTGGCGGCATAGTTGTAAAGGTAATCCATACCCGCCTGATGGGAACGCACTCTGGTTACCGGGCTGACCTCTCCGTCCTGAACGGTAATAATGGGCTTGAATGAAAGCATAGCCCCCAGCAGGCTCTGGGCTTTGCCAATCCGCCCGCCTCTGGCCAGGTATTTCAGGGTGTCAAAATACATAACCCCCGCCAGATAGTTATGGGGTTTTCTGAGTTCTTCCAGTATCTGGTCCAGATTAGCCCCTTCTTTGGCCATATCCGATGCCCGGACTGCCCTGAGCCCGTGTCCGAGGGTAGTCAGCTGGGTATCCAGCACCTCTATGCGGCAGCCAGGGCTTTCCAGCGTTTTTTTAGTGTAAAGTGCAGACTGATAAGTGCCGCTGAGTTTCTGGGACAGAGTCAGAATAAGTATCTGGCCGGTTTCTTTTGAAAGACGGCTTACCAGTTCCATCACATATCCGGGCAGGGGCTGGGTAGTAGTGGGAACGTTACTGTCATGAACCAGACGGGTATAAAATGTTTCCGGGGTTATATCTATGCCGTCCTGAAAGTGTTCGTTCCCGAAGGATACAGTGAGCGGCATTATATGCACATTGCCCATGGCTTTGGCCATCTGGGGGGTTATATCCGAAGTACTGTCAATCACAATCTGGACATTCAAATTAAAGCCTCCAAAATCCTGTTACCGGCTTTTTCCGATGATGTTTAAACACAGGGTATTAGGCCCTGTGTATGTGCCTACTACCGGCCCCACCTGGGTAATATATATCTTTTCAGGCGGGAACAGGGGAGCGAGGCGTTCCTTCAGTTTCAGGGCATCGGTAGTAGAGGTGGCATAACCAATGCCTACATATTCAAGGGTGCTGTGCTGGGCGGCAAAGTTATAAAGCTGGTCCATGCCGGCTTGAAGTGAGCGCACTCTGGTCAAGGGGGTTACCACCCCGTCCCGTACAGTCAGCAGGGGCTTTACTGAAAGGAGCGAACCCAGCATACTCTGGGCGCGGCCTATGCGTCCGCCCTTTTGCAAATAGGTCAGGGTATCAAAAAACATAAGCGGCTGGGCATCAGGCAGGCTTTGGGTTATGGCTTCTTTTATCTCTGCCAGGGATTTTCCGCTTCTGGCCAGTTCACTTGCTTTTACCGCTAGCAAGCCCAGTGCCAGGCTGACTGTCTGCGAATCTATTACTTCTACGGGGCAGGTGGGGTTTTCCAGCATATTTACGGCGCTTAAAGCAGACTGGTAAGTGCCGGAGAGCTTGGATGAGATAGTCATAACCAGTATGCCTTCGGCTTCCGGCATCAGTTTTTCATAGTTGTCTTTAAATACGGCCGGTGACGGCTGAGTAGTCTGGGGGTAAATACCGCTTTGGGAAAGGCGGCGGTAAAATTCATCCGGTTTCAGGGTCACATTATCCAGAAAGTGTTCACTGCCAAAAGAGACAGTTAAGGGGATTACTGTAATCCCCATATTTGTAGCCATTTCGGGCGGAATATCCGAAGTGCTGTCGGTTATTATTTTTACCGCCATATCCAGCTCCTTAAAATTATTTATCTTCCAGAACGGTAACAGCTACCGCATTCGCTCCGGTATAGGCGCCTACTACCGGCCCAATCTGTGACCGGTATATCTTTACTTTGGGTAATATCTCCATCAGCTTGGCTGCCAGCTCATCGGCGTCTTCCGGGCTGGTGGCGTACTCTACCGCCAGATATTTTATCTTGGGGAAAGCGGTAATAAATTTATACAGGTATTCCATGCCGGCCCTGCGGGAACGTACTTTGGAAAGGGGGCAGATAATCCCGTCTTCCATTTTCAAGATAGGTTTGATAGAAAGCAGCGACCCCACCAGACTTTGGGCTTTGCCCATTCGCCCGCCTTTGTGGAGGTAAGTCAGGGTATCAAAATACATAATAGGGTGGCAGTCCGCCATTTTTTGGCGGATAGTCTGGCTGAGTTCCTTAAGGCCGAGCCCGGTTTTAGCCAGTTCGGCGGCATAAATAGTCAGCAGCCCTGTCCCCATGATAACCCTTTCGGAGTCTATCACTTCCACCTGGCAGCGGCCGTGTATCATCTCGGCGGCATTTTTAGCAGATGAATAAGTACCGGAAAGTTTTGAGGAAAGGGTGATAACCAGTATCTCATCTGTTTCTTCACACAGCTTTTCAAATGTTTCCAGAAATATTCCCGGTGAAGGCTGGGTGGTAGTGGGGAATACATCCTGGGAAGTAAGGCGGCTGAAAAACTGGTCAGGTGTTATACTTAGGCCGTCTTTAAAGTGTTCATTGTCAAACGAAACTGTCAGCGGAACTACGGTTATGCCCAGTTCAGCGGCCAGCTTCTGGCTGATATCCGAAGTGCTGTCGGTTACTATTTTGACTGCCATATTTTCCCTCTATTCAATAGAAACGGTGTAGTTATAATGGGGCTGTCCCCCATTCACCATCTCAACCTGAAGCGACGGATACTTTTCTATAAGCTCAGTCTCCAGTATTTTGGCCTCGTCTTCGGTCGTATCCGCCCCGTAATAGACGGTGATAACCTCTGACTTGGAAAGGTCCAGTTTGGATATTATTTCATCCAGCACCGCTTTGGGTTCATCACCCACCGCACACAGTTCGTCATCCAGCAGGCCGATAGCCTGTTTTTTCTTTATATTGAGGTCATTCAGCTTGGTAGAGCGGACTGCCCTGGTTATCTCAATGGTCTTAACGTTTTCTTTAGCTTCCTTCATCAGGTTAAAGTTGGTTTCAAAGTCTGCCTCATAGTCAAAGGCCAGCAGGGCGGCTACGCCCTGGGGTATGGTGATGCTGGGTATAACCTTTATCTTTTTCTTGGTCAGGTTTTCCACCTGAATAGCTGTCAGGATAATGTTTTTATTGTTAGGCAGTATTATTACCTTGTCCGAAGGGGCGGCTTCCACTGCCTGTAAAATGTCTTTGGTAGAGGGGTTCATGGTCTGCCCGCCGGAGATAATGCTCTGGGCGCCCAGACTTTTAAAAACCTCTTTCAGCCCGTCACCGGCAACTACGGCCACAATAGCGGTATCCACTGCCGGCATGCGTTCTTTTTGCAGGGCTAAAAAGTCTTCGTGCTGTTCGTCCATATTGCGTACGCTGACCTTGTGCATAGTACCCAGGTCACACACGTAGTTCATAACACTGCCCGGTTTGAGGGTATGTATATGCACCCTTACGGTGGTGGGGTCACCCACTACTATAAGCGAAACGCCCTTTTTCTTCAGCCGCTCACGTATCTTGTCAATATCCATATTTTCGCCTTTGAGCAAAAACTCGGTACAGTAGCCAAAGGCTTCTTCGTCATCTACTACGTATTGTCCGGCAAGGTTGCCGGTGGGTATGTTTCCGGTAATAACCCGTGATTTGCGGAACTGCATGTCCTCAATTTCGCCCCGCAGGAAATGGAGGGCTCCCTCCAGTATGGTATAAAAACCCTGTCCGCCGGCATCTACCACCCCGGCTTCACGCAGGGCAGGCAGCAGGCTGGGGGTATTGGCTACAGATTCACCGGCCGCATTCATGCCTTTTTCCACCAGTTCACTTACGCTCTGGATACCGTTCTCCAGCTCTTGCTGGCTGGTGGTGGCTACATCTCTGAGTACGGTCAGGATAGTGCCTTCCACCGGGTTATTCAGCCCCTGGTAGGCTGTCTCAGAGGCCTGTTTCATGGCTGCCGCCCAGTCAGAGGCGCAAATGTCAGTTTTATCTTTAAGGGCAATGGAAACACCCCGCCATATCTGGGAGAGGATAACGCCGCTGTTGCCGCGGGCACCCATTAAAGCACCCTTGGCTATAGCTAAGGCTACAGTTGAAACATTAGGTTCGTTGTATTTGAATGTTTCGTCTACTGCCGAGCGCATGGTCAGTAACATATTTGTACCGGTATCCCCGTCCGGGACAGGGAACACGTTTAAAGCATCTATATCCTGGGAGCTTTTTTCAAGCCAGTCTGTAGCAGCAGCCACCATATCTCTAAACTGGTCGCCGCTGATATTTCCGTTCTGTGTCATTTTTTCACCTTTGCTTATAGCAATTCTAAGTGGGCAAACTTGTAAAGGCCAATCTGCTATGATATATTTACTTGTCGGATTTTATATGAATTTAGTGGTTCAGTCAAAGGAGTAAATCTTTTAAAACTATGAAGTGTGAAATGTGTGGCAAGACCCCTACATATGGGCATAATGTAAGCCATTCCAAGAGGCGCACTAACCGCGTCTGGATGCCTAATATCCATTCCGCCAAGGTTACAGTCAACGGCGCTGAGGTTCGCATGAAGCTCTGCACCCGTTGCATCCGCTCTCAGGCCAAGCTTGCTAAAACTGCCTAATACAGACATTTAGTTTTTAACTCCAGCTTCAGCCAGTATTTTCTTAGCCCGGGCAATTGCCTGGGCTATTTGTTTTGGGGCAGTTCCGCCGGTCAGGTTGCGGGCGTTTAAAGCAGACTTTATATCCACTGCATAAATATCGTTTTCAAACAGGTTTGAAAACTGGCGGTATTCCTCAAGGCTCAGCTCGCCAAAGGTTTTGTTTTGGGAAATGGCGTAGCTCACCAGACGGGCTACTATGCCGTGGGAACTGCGGAAACTTTCACCTTTGCCCACCAGATAGTCGGCAATATCGGTTGCCAGCACGTATCCTTTTTCCAAAGCCCGGAGCATACGTTCAGGTTTGAACGTGGCGGTTTTTATCATGCCGGCAAATACCTCCAGACTGTCACCCAGAGTATCTGCGCATTCAAACAGGGGTTCTTTGTCTTCCTGAAGGTCACGGTTATAGGAAAGAGGCAGACCCTTCATGACAGTCAGCATGGTATTTAGAGAACCGTATACCCGCCCGGTCTTGCCGCGGCAAAGCTCGGCTACGTCAGGGTTTTTCTTCTGGGGCATGATGCTTGAGCCGGTGGTATAGGCATCATCAAGCTCTACAAAGGCATATTCCGCCGAAGACCATATCACCATTTCCTCACTCAGTCTGGAGAGGTGCATCTGGCAGATAGCGGCGTCTGACAGGTATTCCAGTACAAAGTCCCGCTCTGAAACGGCATCCAGCGAGTTCTGGCTGATAGCCGTAAAACCCAGCTCTTCGGCTACCATTTCGCGGTCAAGCGGATAAGGTACGCCAGCCAAAGCCCCGCTGCCCAGAGGCATCACATCTGAGCGTTTTTTTGCGTCTGTAAAACGCCCGCAATCACGCTCCAGCATTTCAAAGTAAGCCAGCAGGTGGTGCGAAAGAAGCACCGGCTGGGCTACCTGCAAATGGGTATAACCGGGCAAAGCGGTTTGCTGGTGGGCTTCCGCCTGTTTCAGCAAAGCCCCCTGAAGGGTGCGTATTTTATTGATAGTGCTGGTACAGGTGTTTTTTACAAACAGGTGTACATCGGTGGCTACCTGGTCATTCCGGCTGCGGGCAGTGTGCAGTCTGCCGGCAGCCTCGCCGATAAGTTCAAAAAGACGCCCCTCTATGGCCATATGGATATCTTCCATTTCGGGTTTAAACACAAAACTGCCGGTTTCAATCTCTGTCAAGATATCCGAAAGCCCGTTTATGATGGACTGGCTGTCCCCAGCGGAGATAATGCCCTGCTTACCCAGCATGCGGGCATGGGCGGTTGAGCATTTTATATCTTCATGGTATAAGCGCCAGTCAAACGGCAGCGAGGTGGTATATCTAACCACCAGTTCATCTGCCGGTTTTGAAAAGCGGCTGCGGATATGGCTCATCTAGGATTTGTTCCCCTTTTCTTCTTCCAGAATAGGCTGGAGCTGGGCCTGCAGTTTGGCCTGAAGTCCCCACAGGGTTATGAAACCCACTGCCGAAGACGGGTCAAACTGGTCTCCCTTATCATAGGTGGCCATGCCCTTGTGGTACAGGGAATAGGGGGATTTGCGTCCCACTACCCGGAAGCTGCCCTTGGAAAGCTTTAAGCGGACTGTGCCGCTGACAAAGCGCTGGCTGGAGTCTATAAAGGCGTCCAAATCCTGCCGCAGGGCAGAGAACCACAGCCCGTTATAAATAATATCCGAATAGGTGGCTTCCACCATCTGTTTAAAGCGCAACTGGCTCTTGGAAAGGGTCATGGCTTCCAAAGCCTGGTGGGCGGCAATCAGCACCACCGCCGCCGGGGCTTCATAAATCTCGCGGGATTTAATGCCTACCAGACGGTTTTCCACGTGGTCAATACGGCCTACCCCATGCAGGCCGGCAATATCATGCACTTTCTGTATAAGGGCTAAAGGAGACAGCTTTTCCCCGTTTACAGCTACCGGCACGCCCTGTTCAAACTCTACTTCCAGATACTCAGGTGCGTCCGGGGTTGCTTCTACCGGGCGGGTCCAGGCAAATACTTCGGGAATAGGCTCGTTCCAGGGGTCTTCCAGCAGACCGCACTCTATACTCCGCCCCCACAGGTTTTCATCTATGGAGAAAGGGTTTTTGACTGAAATAGGTACGGGAATACCCCATTTCTGGGCGTATTCCATAGTCTGCTCACGGGTCATGCCCCACTGGCGGGCGGGGGCAATAATCTTCAAATGGGGGGCAAGGGTATTTATGCCCACATCAAAACGTACCTGGTCATTGCCTTTGCCGGTACAGCCGTGGGCAATGGCGGTAGCCCCTTCTTCCAGGGCTATGTCTACCATAACCTTGGCAATCAGGGGGCGGGCAAGGGCGGTTGCCAGAGGATAGACACCCTCGTACATGGAATTGGCCTTGATAGCCTTCCAGATATAATCCTCGGCAAATTCCTTGCGTACGTCCCTTACGTAGGCCTTTTTAGCCCCTACCTTCAGGGCCTTTTCTTTTATCAGGGTAAAGTCTTTCTCATTACCCACGTCTATGGTAACGGCAATAACGTCCATGCCGTATTTTTCCTGAAGCCATTTGACAGCGGCCGATGTATCCAGCCCGCCGGAATATGCCAGTACAACTTTTTCAGACATAAAAACCTTCCTTAAGCAATTGTTTTATTATCTACTAACCTTGGTTTGAAGTCCAGTCATTTTTTACGTTTTTAAGTTTATTGTTAAAAAATCAGTTATCTGTTTCTTTACTTCGGCGTGTTCCCACGAATACTCATGTCCGGGGGCGCCTATATACAAAAGCACGTTGCCGGGGCTTTTGGGTGAGCGCCCGAAGAGTGCCATAAAATTGGCGGAGAGTATGGTTTTTATATCCCCGTAACTGAACGAATCCGGCACCAGCCCGTTGCTTCGCATCAGCAGCCGCCTTTCATGGTCAAACCCTTTGTGCCAGACCGGCGGACCGGTTTCAATACTGAATACTTCAGGCATATCCCTGAGAAACATCAGGGTATTATTGGCCGAAACCGCTCCGTTGCTCTCACTGCCCAGCACTATTTTCAAATCCGGCAGGTGTTTCAGCAGGAAACCCAGTTTGGCTGAAAGCTCATTGGACTTGCTTAGCGAATGGCTGCTTGAGGCCAGCACTTCACTGAACTTTCCGCTCAGGCTGTGGGTAGTCCGCTGATAGTCCATTATCAGGGTTTCAAACCCCCAGTCTGTGGTAAGTTCATATATGCCCCGGGTAATGCTCTCCCAGCCCTTTGAAGCGGAAATCCGGGCATAACCGAAACCGCCGGGATTAAACAGCAGCAATAAATCAATGTTTTTGACCGCCAGATAGGCCGCCAGCAGGTTATTTCTGAAGGTTGCCTGTTTGGACAGGTTTTTGGGGAAAAACCGGGCGGCAAGCTTAGCGGCTTCGGCGCTTATACTTTCAGGTACTTCCGAAAGATTAGTTTCTTTGAGTTTGTCACCTGCGCTGGTGCGAAATAATCCCGGCATGGGCAGGGGATTAGCCAGCAAAATCAAGAAAGCGCCTGCCGCCAGCAGTACGGCTACCCCCAAAATAATTTTCAGTATGTCCCAGTCCATCTGCCCCTAAACCCCGCAGCTTTCATGCCGGGTAAGCACACTATCCAGCTTGGCAAGTGCCGCATCTATATCTGCTTGGGTGATATTCAGCGGGGGCATAAACCGCAGGGCATTGGGCTTAACCGCATTCAGCAGCAGCCCTTCTTCCAGGCAGCTTTCGACTATTTCTTTGGCAATATTGGTTTTAAAGTCCAGTGCCATTAGCAGACCGCAGCCGCGGCAGCCCTGTATAAGGCTGTGTTTTGTTTTAAGTTTTTTAAGCCCTTCGGCAAGGTAGCTGCCCATGCTGCCGGCGTTTTCGGAGATATGGTTATCCAGAATAAACTTCATAGCCGCATATCCGGCGGCACAGGCCAGCGGGTTACCCCCGAAGGTAGAGCCGTGCTCCCCCTTGGCAAAGACCGAAGCGCTCTCCTTAGCCATAAACGCACCTATGGGTATGCCGCCAGCCAGCCCTTTGGCCAGGGTAATAATATCCGGCTCAATGCCGGAATATTCATAAGCAAAAAGTTTGCCGGTACGGCCGATGCCGGTCTGGATTTCATCCAGTATCAGCAGTATGCCGGCCTCATCACATATTTGGCGGACAGCTTTCAGGTAGCCTTTATCAGGTACGTTTACCCCGCTTTCGCCCTGTATGGGTTCAAGCATAACGGCACAGGTTTTGTCTGTAATGGCCGCTTTTATAGCCTGGGGGTTATTGTACTCCACGTTTATAAAACCGGTTGGCAGGGGGGTATAGGGCTCCTGGTATTTACTCTGGCCGGAGGCCGAAACCATGGCCAGGGTCCGCCCGTGGAAAGAACCGGTGGCGGTAATTACTTCGTAAGCCCCTTTTAGTTTGAGTTTACCGTAGCGGCGGGCAAGCTTAACTGCCCCTTCGGTAGCTTCGGTGCCGCTGTTGCAGAAGAAAATGCGGTCCAGTACGCTGTTATCAACCAGCAGTTTGGCCAGTTTAAGCTGGGGAATGGTATAAAAATTGTTGGAAGTCTGGATAAGTGTGCCAGCCTGCTCCGAGACCGCTTTGACTACTGCCGGGTGGCAGTGCCCCAAGCTGTTTACCGCCCAGCCGGCTACAAAATCCAGATATTCTTTACCCTTATCATCCCAGACCTTTGCTCCCTGCCCCTTCACAATAGTGATGGGTGCGCGGTAAAAAGTCTGCATGTAATATTTATGTTCAAGCTCTTGCCAGTTATCCACTTTAACCTCTTTTATTAATAGTATTATCGCCTTTTTAAAAAGGCAATCTGCCGGGTTAACAGGTTACTATGTCTAACTGCGCCTAAGGTGCTGGCCTATTATGGTAGTGCCGCAATTGCCTTCGGTAAGCTCACGCACCAGCATATGGGGTATTCTGCCGTCTATTATACAGGCGGAAGCACCTGCCAAAGTAGCCTTAAGGCATGAACGGAGCTTGGGTATCATCCCGCCTGAGGCTGTGCCTGAAGAGAGCAGTTCGGCGGCGTGTTCTGCACTTATCTCACCCAGTGCCTCCCCATTTTTGCCCTTTACGGCCGGTACATCTGTCATAAAGACCAGCCGTTCGGCCTGAAGGGCGGCTGCAATCTCTCCGGCGGCCGGGTCTCCGTTTATATTGATTAAACGGCGACTGCCGGACGGGCGTTTTGCATGGTGGAAACTGACCGGTGAAATCACCGGAGTAATATCTTTATCCAGCAGGGCGTTAATAAGCCCGGTATTTACTGCGGTCACATCTCCCAGATAGCCGGTTTCGGTTGCCCGCATTTGCCCGGTTATGGTAGCCCCGTCCACCCCGGATATACCGGCGGCCTGTACGCCCATATCCAGCAGGGCGGCCACAATTTCCTTATTCACCAGCCCCGTTAAAACAGCGGCAACTACGTCCAGAGTAGGGTCATCTGTCACCCGTTCTCCGTTAACAAGGCGTGTTTCCAGCCCCAGCTTGGCAGACCAGTCACTGACAGTGCTGGCACCCCCGTGGATAAGCACCGGCTTCAGCCCCAGCTGTTTTAGGGTGGCAATATCTTTCAGGGAGGTGTCCTTGGAACTAAGGACTGAACCCCCCAGCTTTATTACAACTATATGGTTACTCACTTGGGATACATTCATTTCAGTTTAAGTGGTGTAGTCCGCGTTTATTTTTACGTATTCGGCTGAAAGGTCACAACCCCAGGCGGTAGCTTTGCCTTCGCCCAGGTTCAGGTTCAGTTTTATAATAACTTCTACCTGTTTAAGCCACGAAGACAGTTCTTTTTCGTCTGCACCTGTGCGCTGGCCTTTTTGGAGTACCCGGCTTTCGCCAAGGTACAAGTCCACCCGTTCTATATCAAAATCAGCCCCGGACCGTCCGGCGGCCGCCAGTATCCGTCCCCAGTTGGGGTCAGCCCCGTGGACAGCGGTCTTCACCAGCGGTGAGCCGGCTACCGCGCGGGCAATCAGTCTGGCGTCTTCCAGGCTGGCTGCTCCTTCCACCTGTATTTCAATCAGCCGTTTAGCGCCTTCACCGTCTCTGGCAACACTCTTAGCCAGAGACTGGCAGACAATGTTAAGTGCCTGCTGGAATACCAGCGAATATTCGGTATCTCCGGCAAAGGTGGGGTTTTCGGCTTGGCCGTTTGCCAGCATGAAGAGGCTGTCATTGGTAGAGGTATCACCGTCTACCGTTATCATATTGAAGCTGACATCCGCCGCTTCTTTCAGGGCGAACTGCAAAAACTCCTTGCTTACGGAGGCATCTGTGGTTATAAAACCCAGCAGGGTAGCCATATTGGGGTGAATCATGCCCGCCCCTTTGGCCGCTCCGGCTATGTAAAACTGGAAACCTTCTATATTTACCCGGACTGCAATCTCCTTGCTGCGGGTGTCGGTAGTCATTATCGCCCGGGCAAAATCATGCCCGTTGCGTTGGGAAAGACCTATCAGGCGGATACTTTCTTTGATTTTATCCATGGGCAGGCGGTGGCCGATAACCCCGGTAGAAGCTATCAGCACATCTTTGGGCTGCATATTCAGGGTTTCAGCCGTAGTCTTTACCATCTCAATGGCATCAGCCATACCGGCTTCACCTGTTCCGGCATTGGCACAGCCGCTGTTGACTACAATAGCCCGGTTATCCGGGAAACCCAGATTGTGTTCTGAAATATAGACCGGGGCAGCCCGGAATTTGTTGGTAGTGAATATGCCTGCGGCCACGCAGGGCGTATCCGAGTACAAAATAGTTAAATCCAGATTGTTCTTAGACTTCTTTTTGATACCCGCATAAATAGCGCCGGTTTTGAAACCTTTGGGTGTGGTAATGCTGCCGTCAGGCAAAATATCTATACTGCTTTTCATAGCACTAGAATATACCACTTCCCAAGCCGGAGGGCAATTTAAAAAGGCACCTGGGCAAGGTGAAATTTACCCCCATGGCAGCAGGGTTTCTAAGTCCCGTGGTTCACACCGCACAGGGTCTTATGCAGTCTTTCGGGGTTACTGCTTTTCAAAACAGCGTTTTCGGTGCTTATTACCCCGTCTTTTGCCAGGCGGGTCAGTTCATTATCCAGTGTTTGCATACCTTCATTTTTGCCCAGTTGCATTATGGTCAGCAGTTCAAACGTTTTACCTTCGCGGATAAGGTTGCGGGCGGCATTGGTGGCAATCAGTATTTCAAAAGCGGCCACCCGGCCTTTATTATCCAGTCTGGGAATAAGGGTCTGGGAGATAATGGCTTCTAGTACCTGGGAAAGCTGGAGGCGTATCTGCTGCTGCTGGGAGGGCGGGAACATATCTATCAGCCGGTCAACCGTCTGGGGGGCATCGGTAGTGTGGAGGGTGCCTATTACCAGATGGCCTGTTTCGGCGGCGGCAATGGCGGTGGATATGGTTTCCAAATCTCTCATTTCGCCTATGACTATCACGTTGGGGTCATGGCGGAGGGCGTGTTTTAAGGCCGTTGCAAAGGAATGGGTATCTCCCCCAAGCTCACGCTGGGATATGATACACTCGTTGTCATGGAACAGGTACTCTATAGGGTCTTCAATAGTAATCACGTTGCACCGACGGCAGTTGTTCAGGTGCTCTATCATGGCGGCCTGGGTGGTGGATTTGCCGCTGCCGGTAGGGCCGGTAACCAGCAGCAACCCGCGCGGGCGGATAATCAGGTTTTTAAGGATAACCGGCAGCTTAAGTTCATCTATGTTGCGGATAGCAAAGGGGACTACCCTGAAAGCCAGACTCAGGCTACCCCTCTGGCGGAGTACATTGACCCGGAAGCGGGCCAGATTGGTAACCGAATAGACGAAATCCAGTTCATTTTCGGCGGCAAATATCTCCTGCTGGTGGGGAGTAGTGATAGCGGTGAAAATTTGTTCGGCATCTTCCGGAGTAATAGGCGGGTATTGCATCTGGCGTATTAGGTCCCCGTTTATGCGCAGTACCGGTGCGGTAGGGGCTTTGATATGTAAATCTGAGGCGTCGTTGTCTACTACCAGTTTCAGCAGTTCATATACCTCTATCAAGGTCGCACCTCCCAAGCTGCAGACAGATATTACTCAGGCTGATAATATTTAAAATTATTATATGTATAATAACCTATAATACACATATGTCAAGAGAAGTGATTTTAAAGCAGGTTTGGGCTGAAGGGTGAAAGCAAAAATACACAATATCCGCTTTCCAAATCCGTTATGAGGGCGGGTTTGGGTCAGTTACCCTGTTTGGGGGCAGGGCGTTACTAAGTGTTTAGTCATGGTTATGGGTTTTGACAGCTTTGCGGAGGTTCAAGAATTCTTCCCGGACCGGCGAATCCAGCCAAATCCGGGAAAGGCTGCTGCGTTGTCCGGTCAGCCACAGGTACAGGTCATCTTTGGTCATAGAGCGCTTGCACCAAAGGCACGTATAAACCCCGCTTTCCTGTTTTACCCATTCATGGGTGTGTCCCATAATAGTCTCCTTGCAGGACAGGGTGTCTAAATATATTTTATGTTATATCCTGCGGGATTGCTATTAGTGGTAGTACGTAATTTGGCCAAAACGGGCAGGGCAAAATAGGGGTCTCTTTTGACTTCAAAAGGGCAGGTTTGTCAGCTTAGTCCTGTTTGAAACAGCTCTGGCAGTAAATACGGATATTTTCGGCGGTATCGGCGGCTGCGCCGGTCAGGTAAATTACCTTCCAGCCGTCAATACGGGATTTGTCTTTGTTTTCGTAAACAAGCTTGCGGTTACAGCGGATATAAGTGTGGGCGTGAGATTGGTCTTTGCATTCGCATTTGCCGCCGCACCTCTGCCAGGCCTGCTCAACTACACTGCTATACATATTCACCTCGTAAACCACGGCACTATAATAATCAGCCGAAGCATATTATTTGTCAATATATATAGCCGGTTTATAAAGTTTAAGGTATTATGATATATCTGTTTTATATAAGGGGTTTAAGATGAAGGTTTTAGCCATATCGGGTAGTCCCCGTCCGCAAGGTAACACCGCCTTTCTGCTGGATGAAGTTCTTTCCGAGCTGGAAAAGGCAGGTATTGAGACCGGGAGAATAGACATTGCTCAGGCGAATATCAAGCCTTGTCTGGGGCATGATAACTGCGCCGAATACAAAAAGTGTCTCCAGCATGATGATATGGATGCCATTTTTAAAGACATGGCAGAAGCCGACGGCCTTATTGTGGCTACTCCGGTCTATTATTACAACGTAACTGCCCAGCTGAAAGCCTTTATAGACCGCCATTATTTTCTGTATAAACATGATATATCATTGGAATTTAAAGCTGTAGGGGTGGTAATACTGGCCGAAGAGCAGGGGTTGGATGATACCCTGAATACCCTGGTGCAGTATCTGGACAGCAGCTTTAAAGTAAAAGCCCATGAACTGGTGGTTTTGACCGGTTATGCCGCCCGTGAAGGAGACGCCAAAGACAACGCTGAACTTATCAGCCTTGCCCGGGATATGGGGCAAACGCTGGCGGCTACACTCAAAGGTGCATCCTGACGGATTACCGGGCTATTTGTTGGTGTTTATTTTGAAGGGTATGTACAGCAGGCAGGTACCCACCAGTGAAGTGACAATAAACACTGCCGCTACTATATAAAGTAATACCGACCAACCGCCTGTGGTTACAAAAACAGCCAGTGCCAGGGCAATGATGCCAAGAATAATGCGTATAATACGGTCAGCTTTGCTCATATTTTTGGGCATATTCGCACTCCTTGACGGTATTTGCAACTATTTTTACTCTTTGCAACACCAAGGGCAATACGTAGATATACGTATAAGCGGAATTTCCGGTTACCCTATTTTCAGTTTAAGCATTCTTTAGCGCGGCAGCCTAAGCTATTTTACAGGCGGGAAGACCTGGCATTCGGGTCTTTTTTCCATACCAGGTAAGAGTAGACAAACAGGCCTATTATCCCCAGTAACAAACAGGCCAGGCTGGCTATCATCAGCCATGCAAAACCGGTAATGCCTGCCAGTATCATCAGCAAACCCGCACCCACAAACACCCTGCCGCCCAGACGGTGGGTTTTATCCCATGACAGGTCACTGCTTAATGTCCAGGCGGTGCGTATGCCTACGAACCAGGTGGGGCGGAGCTTGCCGAACATATTTCCCAGCAGTGCCAGCAGCAGCCCTACCATTATCAGAATAAAGGTGCTGGTATTGGCGACTACTCCGTAAGAATAGAGTATGGTTATGCCATAAATGCCCCCGAAGAAGACCACTATCAGGCGGATCAGCAGGCTGTATACTTTTTCAAACTTCAGGTAGTTAGCCTTGCGGGGGTCAAGGTAGGGCAGGTATATAAGCAGCAGAAATATGCCAAGACATATCAGGGGCATCAGCAGCAAGCCCTCAAACTTGCCTCCGTAGCGGTCTACTGTTCCGTCAATCCCCCAGTGTACCGGCAGCAAGTCCGGGGCATTAGGCCAGGTAATCAGCCCGGTTACAAACATGGCCAGTATAATAAAAAGACTCAGGCGGTGTTCTTTCCAGTTTATATGCATTATTAGCCTTCCTGTTTTATATTGCGAAGGTTTGGTTTGTCCTTTTTGAATATTTCCATCATCAGGTTCAGTACCTCTTCCAGCACCGAGGTATTCAGGCTGTAAAATATATGGTTGCCCTTTTTCTCCTCCCGTATCAGCCCGGCTTCTTTGAGGAGTTTAAAATGGCCCGAAAGGGTGGATAAAGCCAGGTCAAACTGGCGGCTTATTTCACCGGCACTTAAAGGGGTATCTTTGAGAAGCTTCAGTATCTGCCGCCGGTTCGGGTCTGACAGGGCTTTGAAGACTAGATTGTCCAAAGGTTGCACTTCCCAAAAAGTATTTCGGTATATACCGAAATAGTATATAATCAGGCCTGGTTTTTGTCAAAGACAGCCAAACCTGACAGGCATTTATTTTAAGTATCCGTAAAGGGTTTAGCGGCGGGGAGAGAAAGGCATTTTTTGGCAGGTATAAATTCTGGCATATCCGCCGGGATTAAGTGTAAGTTTTGCGGATTAGAGCTATAATAAATCACCCGGTTTTGGCTTGTAAAAGGTGTGCAAGGAGGGGAGTTCAGATGTTTTCCAAAGAGTGGTTTGTATACGTAATAGGCCGCTGGTTGCTGCTTTCCGGCATTGCCGGTGCCCTTATCCAGTTTGTATTTGCAGATAAACTGGGCATTGCCACTATTCCTGCCTTCCTTTTAAACCAGTTTGTGCTGGCCTGTGTCTTCTGGTACGTAGATAAGTATATATTTCAGCGGCATTTTAACCGGGTTAAAGAGATATTCAAGTTTCCCCGGGTAAAGGGCAACTTCACCCTGGACCACCAGTATAAAAAAATATCTGAAGAGTATGCCGAATTTGCCCAGGCCTACGCCGCTAACCCCGAAGACCACCAGAAATGGCTGCACCAGTTCCTGGATTTGAATCATGCGGTAGAGATGACCGAGCGGGTCCTGCGGGAAAAAGGGGTCAGTGTAGACCAAGAGTATTATAATATTGTCCAGCAGAACAAGGCTCGCGGGCTGTACGAAAAGGCCTGACCGCCGGAAAGGATACTCTGGTGAGAGCCACCAAAGAATTTCTCCAGTTGGTCTTGGATAAACTTTCCGCCCTGCCCGGAGTTGATAGCCGGGCTATGTTTGGCGGCTATGGCATTTATTCCCAGGGGCTTATGTTCGGGCTGCTGGCAGATGAAAATAGCTTGTACTTCAAGGCCGGAGAGACCAACCTGGCTGATTACCTTTCATACGGCAGCCGCCAGTTCAAACCTATGCCGTATTACGAAGTGCCGCCGGAGGTATTTGAAGATGAGGTTCTGTTTGTTAAATGGGCAGAACGTTCGGTTGTACAGGCCAGGCAGGCAGCTGCCAAAAAGGCTTCCAAAAAATAGCTATTTCCCAAAACTGCTAAGCCAAGCTGTGAAAGTGGCTGAAGTCTAAAATCCTCCTCTTAAAAGGCTCGCTCTCTTATGCCTGGGAACAGGTTTCCTTTTTAAATCAAGGTTTAGTTTGGCGTCTGAAAAAATATCCGGTGAAAAAAGTTAAAGCTATATTTGCCGGTTTTGACAGTGTTCTCAGGCTAAGTGGTATAGTAGATAGTATAGTATACGTTTAAGAGACTATAACAGATTTAAACGTATCCGGGCTAACATAGTAATCAATATGTTTGGGGGTAAGACATGAAAGTGGTGGCGTTTAACGGCAGTCCGCGGGCGCAGGGCAATACCCGCCGGGGGCTGGAAATGGTTCTGGCTGAGCTGGAGAAAGAGGGTATTCAGACTGAGATTGTTCAGCTGGGCGGCAAGAGGGTATTCGGCTGTCTGGCCTGCGGCCAGTGCAAAATAAATAAAAATCTCCGTTGTGCCCGTAATGATGACGATATGAATGCTTTTATAGCTAAAATGTTTGAGGCAGACGGCATCATTATAGGTTCACCCACTTATTTCAGCAATGTAAATGCCGAGGTAAAAGCCTTGATTGACCGGGCAGGCATGGTAGCCAGGGCTAATGACCATGCCCTTAAGGGTAAGGTCGGTGCGCCGCTGGTGGCTGCCAGACGGGCGGGCGCTACCTTTGTTTATTCGGCTATCAACTTTTTCTTTGGTATTAACCAGATGATAGTTCCGGGCTCTATTTACTGGAATATGACTCTGGGCGGAGCGCCGGGTGATATTGAAAAAGACGAAGAGGGCAAAAATACCTTTATCCAGCTCGGTAAAAATATGGCGGATTTGCTTAAAAAACTGAATTAGGTTTCTGAATCTGGGGGTTACGGGGCTGTACTTGGATGGGTCAGCCCCGTTAATTTTTTAAGTAAAAAAGTATTGTGTTTTGTCCTGCGGCTTATTATGCTAAAAGTATAAAGGAGCAAAAGGAATAAAACATATGGAATACAATAAATTAAGCCCCGAAGAAGAAGCGGTGTTAATCCGCAAAGGAACTGAACCGGCCTTCAGCGGCGAATATGTGAATTTGTTTAAAGACGGCACATATGTTTGCCGCCGGTGCGGTGCGCCCCTTTATTCCGCCAAAGACAAATTCCACTCCGGCTGCGGCTGGCCAAGCTTTGATGATGAACTGCCGGGAGCTGTTAAACGCCAGCCTGACCCGGACGGGCGGCGGACTGAGATACTTTGTGCTGCCTGCGGCGGACATCTGGGTCATGTCTTTAATGGTGAAAGCTTTACCCCCAAAAATACCCGCCACTGTGTAAATTCACTTTCGATTAAGTTTATGCCTGAGAGCGGCGGCAAATGACTGAAACAGCCGTATTCGGCGGGGGCTGTTTCTGGTGTATGGAGGCAGTATTCAGCCGTCTTTCGGGGGTACTCAAGGTTGAACCCGGATACGCCGGGGGGACTTTGCCGAATCCCACTTATCAGCAAGTCTGCGCTGGAGATACCGGGCATGCCGAAGTTGTAAAGCTGGAATTTGACACGGCTCTGGTTTCATATGCTGATTTGCTGGATGTCTTTTTTCAAATGCATGACCCTACTACCCCAAACCGCCAGGGGCAAGATATAGGCACGCAGTACCGCTCGGTTATTTTTTATACTACGCTTGCCCAGAAAGTGCAGGCTGAGGAGACTATCAAGAAACTTGACGAAAGCGCCGTCTTTTCAGGGCGGATAGTGACCGGGGTATTGCCCCTTACAAAGTTTTACCCGGCCGAAGATTATCACCGCCAGTATTATGCCTCACATTCAGATCAGCCTTACTGCCGCTTTGTTATCCAGCCGAAACTGGATAAACTGAAAGGACACTTCGGCGGTATGCAGAAATAGGTTTATCCGGACTAATAAAAAGGCGGCTCTTTTAAAAGCCGCCTTTAGTTTATATTTAGTTTAAGTTAAAGCTGTTTTAGCCTTCGGTTATAGTTATCTTGATAATCTTGGGGGGATTGGAGGGGGTGCTTACCTCGCCATAACTGTTAGCTACTACCGGTACTGACGCCAGCTTGGTAATCACATCCATTCCTTCAATCACCCGGCCGAACTGGGTGTAGTTGGGCTGGTAGTCCAGGTTTTTAGCCTGTGCGCCGGTACAGATAAAGAACTGGCTGCCGTTGGTATTGGGGCCGGCGTTTGCCATGGCAACTATACCGGGGTCATACGAATGTTTTACCGGCAGTTCATCAGCAAAGCGGTAACCCGGGCCGCCTCTGCCGGTGCCGGTCTGGTCACCGGTCTGAATCATAAAAGCTTTCATTATGCGGTGGAAGATTACCCCGTTGTAGTAGTTTTCTTTAGCCAGAAATACAAAATTATTAACCGTCACGGGGGATTCGGAGGCAAAAAGCTCAATCTTGAAGCTGCCCAAAGTGGTTTCCACCGTGGCGAAATATTGCTTGGCAGGGTCTATCTGCATGGCCGGGGCGGCATCCCAGGACATGGGGGTTACTTCAGGGGCGGCATCTCCGCCGTTGCAGCCGCTGGCAAACAGAGTTACGGGGAAAAGTGTAGCCAAAATAAGGGCTTTAGTGGATTTCATTAGTCTACCTTTCTGATATAAATTAAAATATTCGGGCTGTATTGAGAAATTTGTACCTGTTCATGGTATCAGAAAAAGCTGTGCTTTTCCAACTGCTGTTTGGTATTTTATATTTGAAAACAGGCTGGCTGCATAGAAAAGGGCGGCATCACAGCCGCCCCTTTTAGTTTTAGGCCTGCGTATTAGTCAAACGGTTTTTCCAGGAAAACTGCAATATTGTCATCGTAAATCAATACCTGGAAGTCAAAGCCGCGTACTACGCCGGAAAGGGTGGTGCAGGTACTATCCGAATTTGTAGTTTCGGCATATTCAGCCATATCTTGCAGCCGGGTGCGGTAGTATTCCACTGCGGCCTGTCTGCCGCCGCTGAAATTATAGTGATTGGTGTACTGAAGTTCGCCGTCTCCGTTGCTCCGGCAGGCTACGTCATGGTATCGCTGCTGGGTAAGGTTAAAAACGGGGAATACATCTGACGGGAAATCCCCCCAAAGGGGATGTTCGGTATAAAAGTTATCAGGCATATCAGCCGCCAGGTAAATCAGATTACGGCTGCCTTCTTCTACAACTCTGGCGGTAAAGTGATAATTATTTATATCAGTGTCCACGTCATAAAAGCTGGAAGGGTTCAGGCTTCTGGCAAGCCCGGCATAATAAGCTACAATCTCGGCTTTGGGCTTTTCGCTGTAGTAAACAACATTGTACGTACATACATATCCCGGGTTCATATTAAAACCGGGGAAAAACACATCTAAATTGCAGGAGCTTATGGCTTTGCTCTCATAAAGCGGCCACATCTGCTCAGGGTATCCTTGCAGCAGGTATCCCTCATACTGGGCATAGGGGTCATATACAGGCGGCGGATTGGAAGGATTGTTGGAGTTATCATCTGGGGGGGGATTAGATGCGTTACTGTCAGGGTCATTTCCTCCGCCACAGGCGGAGAGTACCAAAAGCAGGCAAACAAGGCTCATAAAGGCAATACGTCTGAGGCTTTTTTTCACAAACTATCCCTCTTAAAAAATATTGGCAGTTTGGAATGTATGCGGGAGAGTACCTTTACGGCACTTGGGGTCAATTGGCCAAACCAACCTGAGTAAGTATAACAAAACCTTACCATAAATATAAAGCATCAGGCGGCATTTTGGGGTATACCTTAAGCCGGTTTTAGATTTTCTCCGGCTGGCAATACCTAGAGGATAATAGTGCGGTTGTTGTGCACGAAGATACGGTGGTCTAAAAATACCTTCATTGCCTGTGAAAGCACCAGTTTTTCAATATCCCTGCCCTTTACCATCAGGTCTTCTACGCTATCCTCATGGCTTATGGGCATGGTGGACTGGCAGATTATAGGGCCTTTGTCCAGATTGTTATTTACAAAATGGGCGGTAGCACCCACCAGTTTTACCCCGCGTTCAATCGCCTGGTGGTAGGGGCGCGCTCCCTCAAAAGCCGGCAGGAATGAATGGTGGATATTTATTATCCGGTTTTCAAAGCGGGCTACAAATTCGGGTGAAAGCACCTGCATATATCTGGCCAGTATCATGAAGTCTATGTTGTACTCATTAATCAGACAGGTCTGCTCATTTTCGGCTTCAAGCTTGTTATCCGGGGTGACTTTGACTACTTTGTAATCAATGCCGAATAAATCGGCTATTTGTTTCAAGTCTGGGTGGTTGCTGATAATCAGGGGAATATCACACTTAAGTTCCCCGGCTTTATACCTCAGCATTATATCCCACAGGCAGTGGTCATATTTAGATACAAATATTGCCAGCCGGGGTTTGCGGTCAGAGTAGAATATCTGCCAGTTGTCTGCGTAGCAGTATTCCTGCCCCATTAGTGCAATCTCGGCTTCCATCTGTTCACGGCTAAGTGTAAAAGCGGAAATATCCCATTCCAGGCGCATAAAAAAAGTATTGGACGGGTGGTCTACAAATTCGTCCAGGGTAATAATATTGCCGTTATTGCGGCAGATAAAGCTGGAAATACTGGAAATAATCCCTTTTTTATCTGTGCAGTGAATTTTAAGTATAGCGCTGGGCATATTCTTCTCTTTAAAAAAGTTATTACATACTCTAGCAGTTATTTATCGTCAAGACAATCTTTTCAGCTACGCATTTTGGGGCGGCTAAAACTTGAAATGGACAAACACCCGCCCGAAGTTTTTATCGTCTTTTTCCAGCCGGTGGTAGAGTTTTTTAATATCGGGCTGGGCCAGAAACCTGAGAACATGTTTTTTGAGCTGGCCTGAGCCCTTGCCGGGGATAATCTCCACCGGGCTGATTTTTTTTTCAACCGCCTGGTTGATTACCCGGTGCAGTTCAGCCTCAATCTGACCGCTTTTATTGTAAATATCGTGTAAATCCAGGACCAGTTTTGCCATTTTACCTTACCGTTTATATATTTAGCAGGCGGGAAGGGTGCGCCGGACGGGTGCATCATAAACTAAAATGATATAGCTTGCCAAATAACCAGCCGGAGTTTTGCCTTTTGATGGAGTATTCTTGCCGGCTATTTGGGTATCACTCTTATTTTTTATTCGCTAAGTTTTCGTTTACTCTGAAAGCCACAATTTTTCTGATGAGCGGGAATGGCAGCGGTTTATCCAGCGGAAACCTGACTGTGCCTTTGGATATCTCGTAAGCTGACAGCTCTTTCTCAAAAGCGGTGATGCCTGATGATGAGGGGAAAAAGCTTATGTGGTTTTTGAAAGCACCGAAATGCACCAGATTGCCTTTTAGCTTAAATGTGGGTATGCCGTAGCTGATAGTCTCAACGGCCTGAGGTGCCTCCTCGCTGATAACCTGCCGTAACTCCCTGAGAATAACCTGAACATTCTCCGGGAACCCCTGGATATATTTATCTATACTTTTGTCAGGTGTGTCTTTCATTTCTTATTCCTGTTTGGTTAAAAGTAGCCAGACATTTATCATCTTATTCTAAGGTTAAATCAGGGCAGGTTCAATCCCTGGTTTGGTTTTGGGGATGTTTAGACAGAGAGTTTGTTAGTTCGCCCTGCATTTGCGGTTGTTTCTGAGGAGGTTTTTTAAATAGTCATTAGCTTTTTTAAATTTTCAAGGTAAGGGTTAGACTGCCGGATATCAAATCTACAGCAAACCCTTACCTTGAATTTCGGTGCCTTACCTGAAACAGGTCTAGCCAATTTTTAAAACAGATACCTGCTTTAAAGTAATCATTAAGATATAGCTGATGCCCTGTCGTTCCAGCCTTCAAAAGTCAAAGCCGCATGGCTTGAATCCGCCAGCATGGTAAAGCTGCTGCCTTGAAAACCGGAATACTCCCAAAGTGTAACCGGTGCGGAACTGCAAATCTGAGCGGAGGAGATTTGGTTATCCCAGCCCAGCGTTGCCAGATTAGATATTTGGGCATAAGGGTCAAGCAGCATAAGGTTGCCTGAGTACAGCCAGTCTGCAAATAGTTCGCTTCGGTCCAGCCGCAGCATCTGCATCGCTTTGTCAGTGGAAGTATTGAATATATCCCCGTATTCTGCTTCAAGGAATATTTCCATGGCTCTGGCATCAGTAAAAGCGTATAACCCGCCCTTTTTATCTGTAGTAAAGTGAAGCTGGTGCCCGTTGAAAAGGGTGATTTCCTCTGCTTTATACCACACTCCGTCTACATTTACCGGGCATTGGGGTACAACCTGAATTAGTTTAGCTTCATCTTCTGCGGACATAGGGTACAGGGCCACTATTTCCGCAGGGCTGAGGATAGTGCCATAAGTGTTGTCAAAGACCTGGGGATTCGGATAATACTTGCTTGCTATTTCTGCCGCTGATACATTGGCTGCAACCGGCAGGGCGGATACCATGACACCGAGTAATACCGAGGCTAATACTCTAATCATAATTACTCCTCATAGCTGATTAGTACAAGCCTAGCATATAAAGATGAACAATAAATGACCAAAAGATGATTATTGGATGACCGCTGAGGCCAAAATAGTGCTATTATAGGAATTATGAATGATTAACAGGTAAAAGGCTTTGCGGCGTGCGGATTTTATTACTTGATGATGATAAGTGTCTCTGCCAAACCCTGGAGCGGGCTCTTGGTGAGGCCGGGCATGTGGTTGAATATGCCTGTGATGGGGCTTCGGGAGAATACTTTGCCGCAAATTCTGAATTTGACCTGTTGATTCTGGATATCGGCTTGCCGGATAAAAATGGTATTGAAGTCTGCCGGAAGCTCAGGGCTGACGGCATAGTTACACCTGTGCTCATGCTTACCGCCAGAGATTCGCTTGATTCAAAGGTAAAGGGTTTGGATGCCGGTGCAGATGACTACCTTTGCAAGCCGTTTGCCTGTGATGAACTGTTGGCCCGGATACGGGCACTTCAGCGGAGGCCGCCCCTGAGGGTATTGCCGGTTGTTGAAACAGCCGGCATTTCTTTTGACAATGTATCCCACCGGGTTTGCGGCGGGAAAACCGAGATAAAGCTTACAGCGGCAGAATATAAAATACTGGAATATTTTATTACCAATCCAGGTGTTCTTATCACCCGGTCCATGCTGGAGGAGCATCTTTGGGGGGCGGAAAGTACATCTGTCTCCAATACTATTGATTCCCTGATAAAAAAGTTGCGCCAAAAGCTGGGCTGGGATGCAAAAAGCGGTCCTATCAAAACCTTGCGCGGGGCGGGATACAGGCTGGATAGATGAGCGTAAAGATAAAGCTGACCATTATTAATGCCCTGGTATTACTCTCGGTACTTGGGTTTTTTGGTCTCATATCGTACTTCTTTTTGTCTTACCATTTATTCAGCAGCCTGAATGATTCTTTGGCGGCTGATGCTGAAAAAGCAGCCGGAGAAATTATCCGGTCTGAGGGTAATAGCCTGTATTATGCGGGGGATGTGTTTGCGGAAGTGGTTTATATATATGATATTGAAACCGGTCTTATATCCGGGAGTGAAAGGTACAAATCTGTTATCCAGGATTCCATTGCCGACATAACCGCCATCAATGAGTATATGCCCGCCATGCGCTTGGAAATTCCGGATTCCCAGTTAAGGTTTTATGTAGCCTGGTATGATAATGATTATAAGCCCAACCAGCTCCTTATACTTGTGGGTGATGCCGGATATATTTACAAAACTCTGGACCAGTATAAACAGATTCTCTTTATGGCCATTCCCTTTGTCCTTATTATCGCCGCTGCCTTGGGCTATTTTTTGGCTTACCGGTGTTTAAAACAGGTTAAGGTAATCACCCATACCACCAATAATATAAATCCGTCTGACCTGAAAGACCGTATTCCGGTGAAACAAAATGATGAATTAGGCCAGCTTTCGGCAACCTTAAATTCACTTTTTGACCGGGTTTACGGGTTTATTCAGAGCCAGCACCGCTTTACTTCTGATGCCTCACATGATTTGAAAGCCCCGCTTACGGTGATTAGGGCGGAGTCCGAGTTGGCGCTTCGCAAAGAGCGGAATACCGAGGAATACCGTCAGGCTTTTAAGAATATTGTAAAGCAAGTTGAGAAAATGGCGCTGATTATTGATGATTTGATGGCTCTGGCCAGTCTGGATGCGGGTCCGCGTCCGGCTCTAAGCTTGAAAATAGATTTGGGTGCTGCCCTGGAAAGCAGTGCTGATAAATGGCAGACCGCTTTTGGAACGAAAAAGATTAAGCTGATTCGGGATATCCAGCCCGGTTTGAACATATACGGAGAGCCCGAACAGTTCAGCCGTCTCTTTGATAATCTTTTTTCCAATGCTGCCAAGTATACCCCTGACGGAGGGCAGGTAATGATTTCCCTTAGAGACGAAAGCGGGTTTATGGTGCTTGCCATAAAAGATACCGGAATCGGCATAAGTAAGGAACACCTCCCCCGTATATTTGACAGGTTTTACCGGGCTGATTGGAGTGCAGAAGGTACTGGCTTGGGTTTATCTATAGTCAAGAGTACCTCTGAGATATACAAAGGACGGGTTGAGGTGGAAAGTGAACCTGGCAAAGGCACTGTCTTTAAGGTATTTTTGCCCAAGCAGTCGGTATAGGAAAGCCCTTATTATCAGCTGAATTTCTGATACAGCTCTACTCCTAAGGGTATTCTTGCAGCAAAACAGGGTTTAATTTCGCTGAAAATAGAGCCGGTAAAATCCGTGGGGGAAAAGCCTGCAAGGTTTTTTAATCAGGTAATTAACAAGCCTATTAAGAAAAATATATAAGGCTGTTTCAGTCTGAAAGCTGATGATAACGGCGAAAATGACGGCTGACTTGGCGGGCAGGCTATTTATCTTCAATAATATAACCTAACCCTTTTACCGTTTTTATAAGAGAATTTTTGTTATTGTTGTCCAGTTTCTTGCGGATACGGCTGATTAACACTTCTATGACATTGGAAAAAATGTCACTTTCAGATTCCCAAATATGCTCTTCAATCATATTCTTGGTAATTATACAGTTCTTGTTCAGTACCAAATACTCAAGAATGCCGTATTCTTTAGCCGTAAACTCTATTTCCCTGCTATCGTAAAAAGCTCTTTTGTCCACCGTATTTAAAGTAAGTTTCCTGAGCTTGATAGAGGGGGAATGCTGGTTATTGGCCCGTCTTAGCAAGGCTCTCAGGCGGGCAAGCAGTTCGGGGAAGCTGAAAGGTTTCACCAGGTAGTCATCCGCTCCGCAGTTAAGCCCCCTTACTCTGTCAGCTTCCTGATACCTGGCGGTCAGCATTATGATGGGGGTTTGATTGCCATTGGAGCGGATTTTATGGCATACAGCAAAACCATCAAGCTCAGGCAGCATTATATCCAGGATGATGACATCAAAGGTATAGGCCAAAGCCATTTCAACTCCAAGTTTGCCATTGGACTCCCAATTGACTACATATCCATTTTCTTCAAGACCGGAAGTAATGACTTTTGCCAGATTGGCATCATCTTCGATTAATAGCAGTTTCATCAGCATATATTATAGCATTCAGTTCGGGTGCAGATTAACGAAAATGTCTGCATTTGTAGAAAGTTTATCCGGGTTATTCATTTTCAGTTCAGATTAAGTTTGTAAACTAAGTCAGTTGCTGTAAAAGGGGATAAGCCTGATAATTAATCCTGAGATACTGCCTTACATTCTGAAAAATAAACAGGAGGAATCAAAAAATGCCGGTATTCGGTTGGCATGAAATATGGTCTATTTTGCTGAGCCCGCCAATTTTCTTGTGGCTGGTTATGAGTGTTTTGTTCACTATACTTGTTGTGCGGGATGCCAAAAAACGTGGCTATCAGATGTCCTCATACCTATTCTGGGGTATCTTTACCTTTTTGCTCCCCCCTCTGGGTTCAATCGCTTATCTTATCCTGCGTAAATGAATCATGCAGCGCTGCTGACAGTTTTTCGCCATGGATAATTCAGGCAATACAGAAGTGGTGCTATTTGTTTACTCAATATTATATTGCCGGGTGGGATTAAAATGAAAAACAGAATAATCTTATTGGGAATACTTAGTATACTCACTTTTTCCGCATTAAGTTTTACCGGGTGCGATAGTGACGAAGCGTTATGGGGGGCAATCCCAGTGCCTTCGGAAATAACTTACCAGGGGCATTTATATCTTAACACAGGCAAACTAGTAGCTAAGCAGCAGGTATTAACTAATATACATCCTTTAGGAACTTATGATGCGGCAACTAGTACTGCCGCTGAATATACAACTGGCAGCTTATTGTCTTCGGATGATTGTTGCAGGCTTAATCCCGTAATTTACTCTATAGATGGAGTAAAACCCGAAGCGGCAATTGCGTTTAAAGTTCTCTTGGTTACGCATTCAGGAACTGCTTGGTACTACTATTTCAAATATGAAAGAGTATCGTAATTAACGAAGGCGTAGCTTAACATAAAGTAGATATACATAGTATACTCAGCGTTCTTATCCAGGCTAAAGAAAACCTGGCAAAGGCTCCGGAGATGCAGGAAAGCATTAAAGAACTTTGTGCTAAGGTGGTACCCTGTTTAGATAGTTGCTCAAACGCTGAAAAGAAAGATGCTTACACCTATCTGGATTTGAAAGTTTCAGCTACTCCGGAAGGTGTAAGCATCAAAGGTTACCTTGATTTGAACGTACTCACCATTGCACGAACATGGGCATGATAACGTGGATGTAGTTGTCCGCCCCTACCGGTTTTATCACACCGGGGCTTGACGGGCTGGTTACTTCCAGTGATACCTGCTGGGCTTTTAGTACTCCCAGGACGTCCAGAAGGTATTTGCCGTTGAAGGCTATTTTAGCTTCCTCACCCTGAACTACGGCATCAAGTTCACCGGTATTGTCACCCACTTCTTCAGAGCGGGCGGAGATGGTGAGCTTACCAGGGGTATTATTGCCTCCGGGGTTCATCATCAGCCGGACTATGCCGCCGCCGTCACGGGCAAAGATTGTAGCCGTTCTGGTGGCCATAAGGAACTGGTTGGCATCTACTACCACTTTGGTAGTAAAGCTTTGGGGGATTATCTGGTTGTACTGGGGGAAATTCCCCTGTACCAGCTGAGATACCAGCTCAATATTTTTAAGCCTGAAAAGTATCTGGCTCTTGGCAGTATCTACATTTATCATCAGGGCTTCTTCCTCGTCCATACTGGCCAGGCGGGAAAGCTCACCCAGTGTACGGGCTGGAATGATTACTTTAGTAGCGGTTTTTACCGCTTCCAGCAGAGGCAGTTTATAAACAGCCAGACGGAAACCGTCAGCTGCAGCCAGAGTCAGGGTGCTGCCTTCAAATTCGGCGTTGACACCAGTGAGCACCGGACGGGATTCGTCAGTCGCCGAAGCAAATACCACTTCGCTTACGGCCTGGCGGAAGGCCTCAACGTTAATCTTGGTGGAGATGCCGTTTTCCACTTTGGGTACAGGCGGGAAGTCTTTTGCGTCAACACCCGTTATGCGTGCCTCAAAGCGGGCGCATTTGATATTGAGTGCCTTTGACTTGGCATTAAGGTTTAATTCTATTTTATCATTGGGCAGAGAGCTGACAAATTCGGTCAGGAGTTTGGCAGGTACGGTAGTGCTCCCTTCTTCCTCTATCTTGGCTCCTATCCAGCAGCTGATAGCCATTTCAAGGTTGGTGGCGGCCAGTTTTAAACGGCCGTCATCAGTTGAGATAAGGACATTGTTGGTAATGGGCAGGGTAGTCCGGCCGGCAGCCGCTTTGCCCACAATGTTTAGACCCTTGTTCAGATTTTCCTGTAAGCATGTAAGTTTCATATTTACCCCCCGGGGTTATTTACTGGTCTTTCAGTATATCCCAAGAATAGCACTTAAACAAGATATTTTTGTGCTCAAAATGAGGCAGTAAATAGTTTATCAAGGAATAAAAACGGGATTAAAAAAAGAGCAGAGTGTGTAAGTTTATTTGGTGTAGCTTAACTAGCTAGTGGCTATTTTGGTCAGAAACCGGCTGGTTTTTTGGGCAGCTATAGACCGGTGGGAAATGCTGTTTTTTATTTCAGGCGGGAGTTCGGCCATAGTTTTACCGTATTCCGGCAGGTAAAAAACGGGGTCATAGCCAAATCCGTTAGTGCCGCGGGGTTCAGTGCTTATAAATCCTTCGCAATTACCCTCAAAGGTGGCGATGATATGGCCCGGCTGGGCAATGGCAATTACGCAGCGGAAACGGGCGGTGCGTTTTTCAGCGGGGATAGTGTGCATTTTAGACAGGAGATATGCATTCCGGTCTGTATCCGTAGCATTTTCCCCGGCATAGCGGGCGGAATAGACCCCGGGTTCACCCCCCAGAGCGTCTACTGCCAGACCGGAGTCATCTGCCAAAGTAAGAAGCCCGCTTACTTCCGCCAGAGCGGCGGCTTTTAAGCGGGCATTCTCTTCAAATGTAGTGCCGGTTTCGGCAACTGTTATATCTATACCCATATCTGCCGGGGTGACAAGCTCAAAACCCGAACCGCTAAGGAGAGAAGCATATTCTCTCAGCTTGCCCCGGTTATTGCTTGCCAGCAGGAGCTTGGGCATAAACTAGTCTTCCAGGGGTTTAAAGCGTCCGGCCAGTTTCTTGGATACCTGAGGCATGGTGGTGTATTCCATTTCCTCCAGCGGCAGGCGATGGGGCTCAAACGGGCCGTGGGAGCGCATCATATCTGCCATATCCAGTGATTTCTGGCGGGCATTGTCAAAGGACTTATCTTTAAACATATCACGCGGGCCGATAAGCATACCGTTTGACAGCTGGAAACCCAGAGCGGTTACCCGGGGCGGGCCGTCAAAGCGGGTGGGGGTGCTGTCTTCTATTGAGACAGGCATAATAGGGCCGTTGTGTGAGCCGCGCATCCAGCCTTCTACCAGATAAGGCTGGGCGAAGGGTTCAAGTATTTCACCCACAGCCGGGAAAGACCCCTGAGCGCGGACAATACAAACCGGGTCGTCTTTACCTACATAACGGTCAGCTAAAAAGGCCAGTTTCTGGGTGGAAGAAACAGCCGCAATCTCACCCTTGCGGGTGGAAACGCTCTTGATAGCGAAGCGGGAATGAGCGCCGATAAATACCAGCATGTCATAGATTTCTTCGGGGGTGTTAAAGCTAATGCCCTTGCTTTCCTTGACGTCATGAACCTCAAAGGAGAAGCCGTCATGCATATTTTCAGCTATGACCAAACCTATGGTGTTAAAGGGGTCTGCAAACATTTTGTACAGGGGCAGATTCCAGGCACCGGAAGAGGTCTTGTCGGCCATGAAGATTATGATAGGTTCGGAAGGCCGTTCCTCAAGCTCCATTTCGGCTACGCCGGGCCCCATGCCCTTTACGTTTCCGGAGAAGGCATCACACAGCAAGTCCTGCCCTGCGCCGTAAAGCTTCAGCTCTTTGGCAACTTCGGTGCAGCTTACAAAGGTATCCCACGCCATTTCGTGGATAACTTTGTTGTTTATACCTTTCTGGTGGGTCATAACCAGCTGGAGGTCATCACCGCACTTGGTTATATGGTAATCAATCAGCATGCCATTCTTTTTGGCCTCCGCCAGGTGCTTTTCAGCCCTGACCAGACACTGCGGGTGTGAGTCCGAATGGCCTACAAAACCGCCGATATCTGCTTTAATAACACTAAGGGTTACTTTCATTATTTTCTCCTTGGTGAAGATTAGTAATCTATACCTTTACGGGCTTTGATGCCCCTAGTATACGGGTGTTTGACTGCCTTTATTTCCGAAACCAGGTCAGCCAGTTCTATAAGTTCAGCCGGGGCGCCCCGCCCGGTCATAATCAGTTCTACGCAGGGCGGTTTGGCGTTTATCATCCGGATAACCTGTTCGGTGGTGACCAGCCCGGCCGTCAGGGCTATCATGATTTCGTCCATGACTACCAGGTCATACTGCCCGCCGGTTACCGCTTCGGAGGCGGCCTCAAAAGCCCGTTCCGCCTGTGTGCGGGTTTCTTCGGATATGCTTTTGAGTATCCAGCCGGCCTGGCCGAAGCTTTGCAAAGTTACATTCGGCAGGGAAGACAATATTTTGAATTCACCGTGGTCAAAACGTTTTCCCTTGGCAAAAAAAATGAGGCAAACCCTCAGCCCGTGACCGGCAGCCCTGATAGCAGTGCCGACTGCAGCCGAGGTCTTACCCTTGCCTTCACCGGTGAATATGGATATAAGGCCTTTTTCAAGGTAAGGGGTATGGTTTGTTACCAAAAAAATCCTCCCAACATACGGCCTAGCGCCGAAGATAAAGTTTAACAGTGGCATACGGGACTGTCAAGCCAAACTCCGGGTATTTCTGCTTGCCTCAGGCTTTGCAGTCGGGTAAAAACTTTTGATTGCACCCTTCGGGGCTACAGGCTAGAATAGTGTACATATGAAAATAGCGCGTTTTAATCTTACCGGCAGACGGGCCGGGTATGCCGTGCTGGAAGGTTCCCAGCTAAAGGAACTAAAGGGCAATCCTTTCGGCAAAGTTGTTTTTTCAGGCCGGGTTTTTGACCTTTCGGCAGTGAAGCTTCTTCCCCCCTCAGCCCCGTCTAAAATAGTGGCCATTGGTTTAAACTACAAAGCCCATGCCGGAGAGATGGCTGAAAATCTGCCCCGGACACCCCTTATCTTTTTTAAAAATGCCGGCGGTATTATCGGCCCGGAAGATAACATAATAAAACCGTCTCAATCCGGGCAGGTGGATTATGAAGGGGAACTGGCCGTTATTATAAAAAAGAAAGCCCGCCATATAAGCCCCGAAGCCGCCTTTGATTATATACTGGGATACAGCTGTTTTAATGATGTAACCGCCAGAGATTTGCAGAAGGCGGACGGACAGTGGTCACGGGCTAAAGGCTTTGATACCTTCGCGGTCTGCGGCCCGTGGATAGAAACCGAGCTTGACCCCCAGGGCCAGTTGCTGGAGACCTACCTGAACGGCAAGCTTAAACAGCGCGCTTTTACGGCAGATATGATATTTGATATTCCCCGGATAGTCAGCTTTGTATCAGAGGTAATGACCCTGATGCCGGGTGATATTATTGCCACCGGCACGCCTTCGGGCATAGGGCCGATGAAACCCGGAGACAGGGTGGAAGTACGCATTTCAGGTATAGGCAGTTTGATAAACCACCTGGCTTTGAAATAAAGCTTTTGGGGCGGGGTATCTCTTCAAAAGAAATCTTCCCGGCTTAGGTTTTCTGGAAATACTGTTTGGTATCTGGCCGGTTGAGGTATATCAGGCCGAATATGCCGGCGGCTGTACCCAAAGGAAATAAAATCAGCGAAACCGCCGCCTGGTATAAACTGGCCAGCCGCCCGTATTTACGGCCGCTCAGCAGACCTATTCCCCCCGCTATTGAGGCCGCAAAGTAAGTGCAGATGAAAAAGAGGAATATGCTTAAGCCCCAGATAGCTCCCGTGCGGGCGTAATCATATAACCAGGCTACTGCAGGTAAAAAGAATAATAACATTATCAGTATGCCTGCCAGACTGAAGAGAGCGGCAAAAAACTGCCAGATTACCAGTATAATTATGCCGTCAGGTTTTCCCATATACTCAAAAACCACCGAGATATTTACTAACCCTGCGGTTTATATTAGATGCCTCAAAACCCTTAGTCAATATATTTTTGTGCTGCCTGAACGTCGACTTGAAAGCAAAACCGATTGTGCTATAATCATGCACGGTTTGGGCTGTTTAGGGCAGTCCGCACCGTTTTTTTAGGAAAAGCCCGCCTGTTTCCGGCGGTATTCTGGCTGCGGAAATAAAAATAGCGGACATTCCGGGGGCATTGAATGCTTAGTAAAGGCGATATGGTTTCGGTTACTTACCGGGTAGGGTGGGACCAGTCCGGTCAGGCTATACTGGAGACACTTGAAGATTGTACGGTGGAAAAGTATAAAGACGGTATTTTGGTTGTAAGCTATGCTGTCAAGAAAGATGATGGTATAGAGATTATCAGCCGGACGTTTGACGTTAATTCTCCGGAATTTGTCGGTACGGTAAACCTTTAAAGCCCCTGTTCTTCGGCCTTCTTTTTCAGTTCGTAAAGTTTGTTAAGAGCTGCAAGCGGCGTCAGAGATTCTATTTCCAGCCCTTTTATTTCCTCTGCCAGCGCCGAAGTCTGCTCTGTCAGGGGCAGTAGAAGCTGCGGCTGGCAGGTGCGGGTTTTCGGCTCTTTTTTAGCAGGATTTTCAAGTTCTGTAAGCACTTCGTAAGCCCGCTTTATAACCCACCCCGGCAGCCCGGCCAGTTTAGCTACGTGAATACCGTAACTTTTATCTACTCCGCCGGGGACTATCCTGTGCAGGAAAACCACTTCCCCCCGGTCTTCACTGACCGCAATATTGTAGTTTTTTACTCTGGGTAGATAGTTTGCCAGCTCCACCAGTTCGTGATAGTGGGTGGCAAAGAGCGTTTTGGCATGCAGTGAAGGCTGGGAATGAATATACTCCACAACCGCCTGGGCAATGGCCAGCCCGTCATAGGTGCTGGTGCCGCGGCCTATTTCGTCTAGTATCAGCAGGGAGCGGCTGGTGGCAGTATTCAGTATAGATGCCGTTTCCACCATTTCCACCATGAAAGTAGACTGCCCGGCACTTAAATCCTCTCTTGCCCCGATGCGGCTGAAAATACGGTCTGTCAGGCAGAGTTCGGCGGTTTCTGCCGGAACATAAGAACCTATCTGGGCCATCAGCACAATAAGGGCGGTCTGCTTAAGATAAGTGGATTTGCCGGCCATATTGGGGCCGGTCAGGATAATTATCTGGCAGTCTTCGGCGGACAGGGAAATGTCATTAGCTACAAAACTGCCGTATCCCAGCCCCTGTTCCACCATGGGGTGGCGGCCTCTATGGATAACCAGGCTGTTTTCAGAGTGGAAGACCGGACGGACATAGCCGTTTCGTACCGCTACTTCGGCAAAGGCTGAAAGTACGTCTAAAGATGCCAAAGCGGCGGCGTTTGAGAGCAAAGCGGAGTAAAAGCCTCCCAGCTGGTTTAAAACCTGCTCGTAAAGCCCGGTTTCCATTTCCAGCAGGCGTTCTTTAGCATTTAAGATAAGGTTTTCGTATTCTTTCAGTTCGGGGGTTATAAACCTTTCGGCATTTACCAGCGTTTGCTTGCGGATATAGTTCTGGGGGATGTCAGCCAGATTGGCATTGGACACCTCTATGTAATACCCGAAAACCCGGTTATACCCCAGCTTCAGTGATTTTATGCCGGTCTGTTCCCGTTCACGGGCTTCCATTTGGGAAAGGAATGTCCGGGCGTCCCCGGCCAGAGAGCAGAGTTTATCCATTTCGGGGTTGAAACCTGACCGTATTACTTTGCCTTCACCCAGGGTGGAGGGCGGGTCATCGTTAATAGCTTTGTTTATAATAGCCAGCATTTCGGGCAGGGGTTTAAGCCCGTTTAGAAAATATGCCAAACGGGGCGGCGGCATAAGCCCGAACTGGCGGTGAATGGCGGAAACAGTTTCCAAACTGTTTTTAAGTGAAATCAGCTCCTTGGGGAGTATGGTTTTCTGGCGGATACGGTTGGCTATCCGCTCCATATCGGCAATCTGTCCCAGTGCTTTGGCAAGGCTGGCGCGTGCCAGACTCTCTTCAAAAAAATAATCCACCGCCGAAAGCCGCTTTTCAATATCTTCCTGCCTAAGCAGCGGCTGTCCTAAAAACTTGCGGAGAAGCCTGCCGCCCATAGCTGTTTTGGTCTGGTCAAGCACCCCCAGTAAAGACCCTTTGAGGGAGTTTCCGCCGCTTGAGCGGAAGATTTCCAGATTGGAAAGCGTATGGCTATCTATCTGCATATAGTCAGATATAGTATAGGCAGATAGCCTTTCCAGCTGCTTCAGGGATGATTTCTGGGTTTCCTCCAGATAGTTAAGCAGAGCACCCGCCGCCGAAACGGCCAGCGGCAGATTTTCACAGCCGTAAGCGGAAAGGTTCTGGCACTCAAAGTGCTTAAGTAAACGTTCACGGGCTACGTCTGCTTCAAAATAGTATCCGTCCAGCTTGCTTATAGTGGCTTTCAGGTGCAGTGGCAGGTTTAAGCTTTGGCTTTTAGGCAGTATTATTTCCGCCGGGTTCAGGCGGTTTATTTCGGCTTCCAGCCCGTTTATATCCAGCTGGGTACAGCCGAACTCAGAGGTGGATATATCCGCAAAGGCCAGCCCGCAGCTGTCTTCGGTCAGGTACAGGCTGAGCAGAAAATTATTCTGTTTGCTATTAAGCAGGTTCGGTTCAACTACCGTACCGGGGGTTACCAGGCGGGTTACCTGCCTTTGCACTAAGCCCTTGGTTTCGCCCGGTTTGGTTACCTGTTCACAAATGGCTACCTTGTAGCCGCGGTTTATAAGGCGTGAGAGGTAGTTATCCAGGGCGTGGTAAGGTATGCCGGCCAGCGGCACTTTCAGCCCTTTGCCCATTTCGCGGCTGGTAAGGACTATTTCCAGTTCACGGGCGGCTATGCGGGCGTCTTCTTCAAAGGTTTCGTAAAAGTCTCCCAAGCGGAAAAAGACTATCGCTTCGGGGTAGTTCTTTTTTATATCCAGGTATTGTTTACGCAGGGGAGTTATATTTTCCATGAGCTTACATTTTAACTGCTTGGCGGCCTAAAGGGAAGTAAGGGCTGAAAATGTTCACTCTGCGGCGGGCGTATTTTTGTTATCTGTCCGGCAGTGATGTTACAATTGGCTTTCAGCTCTGGCTGTTAATCATTTATAAAACGCGGGGGGATTTAATTTGCCGGACTTTCAACTGGCTGTTATAGATGTAGACGGAACCCTGATAAACAAACAGGGCAGGATATCCGAGGCGGATAAAAAGGCCATTTCCCAGGCCAGGGAAAAGGGGATTACGGTTGCCCTGTCAACCGGCAGGGTCGTGCCTGCCTGCACCTATCTGCTGAAAGAACTGGGGCTAGACGGGTTTCATATTTTCTGTGACGGGGCGCTGGTGTACAACCCTGATACCGCCCAGACCTGCTATTCCCAGCCCCTTAGCCGTGAGCCCCTCCTTTCGGCTATTGATTTTGTACGGGAACAAAGTATTTATCTGGAACTTTATACTATACTGGACTATTACGTGGAGTATGAAAACTGGTCTGCCCAAATGCACCGCGAATTTTTCCATATCTCCCCCACGGTTACTGATTTTAAGAAAATAGCCTTGCGGCAGGACGTGCAGAAGATAGAGCTGATGGTGCATAACACTGCGGAACGCAGCGGGGCGGAACTTTTCATGTCCCGTTTTGAAGATGATTTTCATTTCTCCATAGCCCGTGCTCCGGCTTATCCTGAAGTGGAGTTTGTAAATGTGCTTAGCCCGGGTGTTTCAAAGGGGCAGGCGCTTGAGAAAATGGCCGCCCAGATGGGTATTTCACTCAGGAATGTGATTGCTTTCGGGGACGGGAGCAATGATTTGCCGCTCTTCAGGGCAGCCGGTTTCGGGGTGGCTATGGGGAATGCCAGAGCCGAACTGAAGGAAATAGCAGATTACGTCACCTTAGATGTAGAAGAAAGCGGCCTTGCAGCCGCTTTCAGTAAGTTTCTTATTTAGATACAGGATATTTAGAAGGGCAGTATCAGGTTTCCGCCTTTTTCTGCCAGATAGCCCTCGGTTATTTCTTTGGCCATCAGCTTGTCAGTGGCTTCGCCGGTGGTATCTTTAATGCCGTGAAGTTCGGCTGGCAGAAAATCCAGATGCTTAAAAAACTCCGGGTTGCCGTGAGCCAGCAGTGCCCCTGTTTCCTGGGTTTTGCAGTTTTCCAGTATTTTGCGTACCAGCACCAGGGCAATGCCCCGTCTGACGTATTCCGGCATAACTACCAGCGGCATCAGGTACAAAACCGGCAGAGACGCTTCTTCAGACTCTATCTCAGCTTTTATAGCTACTGCCTTGCCCACTATCTTGCCGTCCCATACGGCTACTTCGTTAAATGCGGTCAGGTCTTCTTCTTCCAGTTTTTTAAACAGCACTCCCAGTATGGGGCTATCGGTAGCTTCAGTCAGGGAGGCTACCATTTCGGCATCTTCGGGGGTTTGAGTACGTATTTCCAGCATATAAACCTCTTACCGTTAGATTGAAACCTATTATACCACTATCAGGTAGTTGATTGCCTGCTTGGGGCAGCCTTTGTTTAGAGCAGTTCCTTAATAGACAGGGCAAGTGCCTGATTTATACCCTTTACCTGTGAAAGTTCCTCAAGGCTGGCCTGACGGATACCTGAAACCGAACCGAATGTTTTGATAAGCAGGCGGCGGCGGCTTGGGCCGATTCCGGGAATCCCGTCCAACGCCGAAGTCAGCCCTGATTTATGGCGGATATTCAGGTGATACCCCAGCGCAAAGCGGTGGGCTTCGTCACGTACCCTCTGAAGCAGCTGAAGGGCGGGGGAGTTGGCCGTAAGCCTGATGGGTTCGGATTTTCCGGGCAGATAGATTTCTTCAAATTCTTTTGCCAGACCTATTACGGCCTGCCCCTCAAGCCCCAGGGTGTCTAATGTTTCTTTGACCGAGCTTAATTGCCCTTTGCCGCCGTCTATCAGCATGAGTGAGGGCTGCCGGGCAAAACTTTCGCCGGCATTGTCTTTGTTTAGCCTGCCGAAGCGGCGGCTGATGACTTCTTTGAGCATGGAAAAATCATCCGCGCCCTTTACAGTCTTGATGCGGAAACGGCGGTAATGGGCTTTCTGGGGTTTGCCGTTTTCAAAAACCACCATGCTGCCTACGGCATTGGTGCCCTGTATATTGGATATATCGTAGCCTTCTATCCGCTGCGGCGGCAGGGGCAGTCCCAGCGCGGTTTGCAGTTCCTCCAGCGCATCTGTCAGGGTAGCGGCGGAAGACAGGTTTTTTATCCGTGCCTGTTTCAGCTGTTCCCTGGCATTTTCGGCCACTATATTTATAAGGTCCTTGGGCTGTCCCCGAAGCCCCGCCGTTATTTGCACTTTGCCACCCCGCCTTTCAGACAGCCACTTTTCCAGTATTTCGCGGTCTGAAAGCGGGTACTGGGTAACTATTTTTGGCGGTATCTGGGTGGAGGAGTGGTAAAACTGTTTTACAAATTCCGAAAGGATATCACCCGGTTTTTCTTCGCGGGTACCCTGAAGGCTGAAGCTTTCCCGCCCGATAAGTTTGCCCCGCCGGATAAAGAAAACCTGCACCATGGACAGGTCTCCTTCCTGTGCAAAAGCAATGGCGTCCTGTTCGCCGCTTACCCTGGCGGCCAGCTGCTGTCCTTCAATCACCTCTTTTATAGATGATATCTGGTCACGGCGCAGGGCGGCGGTTTCATAATCCAGCCGGGCTGAAGCTTCGTTCATAAGCTTGGCAAGCAGCTTCAGCACCTTATCCTGTTTGCCCTCCAGAAAGAGTATGGCCTGCGAGATAAGGTGGTCATAATCCTGCTTGCTTATTTTGCCGGTGCAGGGCGAAAGGCACTGGTGGATATCGTATTCCAGACAGGGGCGGCTGCGTTTTTCCGGTTCGGTGCGGTTGCAGGAGCGGAAACGGAAAAGCTCTTTTAGCACCTGCAGGGTATGGCGGACGGAACGGGTGCTGGCAAACGGGCCGAAATACCTGCCGCCGTCATCTGCCATACTACGGGTTATATATATGCGCGGCCATTTTTCATTTAAAGTTATTTTCAGATACGGAAAACCCTTATCGTCCTTCAGGCGGACATTGAAATAGGGGCGGTGCCTCTTTATCAGGTTCAGTTCCAGTATCAAAGCTTCCTGTTCAGACCCGGTTATCAGGTATTCCAGTTCGTTTATCTGGCTGACCAGCTGACGGGTTTTGGGTTCAAGGCGGGAGGGGGGTACAAAGTACGATTTGACCCTGTCTTTTAAAACAGCCGCTTTGCCTACATAAATAATTTCTCCCTGGGCGTTTTTCATCAGGTAAACGCCGGGGTTTTCGGGTAAACTGGCTATCTGGTTTTGCAGGGTTTCGCTTGGCATAGATAAATTGTAGCAACCACAGCTCAGGTAAGCAAAGGGGCAGTAAAAAACGATATATTTTTTTCGGAGGGGAAATAAAGCTAAATAATTTTCGGGCGTATTTGACGGCGGCAAAAGTTATGTTACAATACATAAATAAAATTCTAAACGTTTAGCGAGGACTCTGATGCGTGATGATATACAAAGTTTTCTGAACTACCTTATGGTTGAAAAGGGGTTTTCAGAAAATACCACCGAAGCTTACGAGAATGATCTTCGCCAGATGATGACCTTTGCAGATAAAGAAGCCGCCAAGTCCGGCAAGATACCCGGCTGGGAAAACTTTACCCGCCAGACCATGCTGGCCTATATGCTGGACCTTAAGGAACGGAATTACGCCATAACTACCGTAGTCCGCAAGATGGCGGCCGCCAAGAGCTTTTTTAACTTCATGGTTGCCGAGGGTAAGCTAAAAGAAAACCCCACCGAAAATATCAGCACCCCCAAAGTGGGCAAGCCGCTGCCTGATGCTATCAGCATAAGCCAGGTAAGGGCTTTACTAAACCAGCCCGTCAAGTCTGGCAGTTCGGAAGCCAAGCGGGATAAGGCCATGCTGGAGCTTTTGTATGCTTCGGGTATGCGGGTTACCGAACTGGTAAACCTGAACGTGCTGGATGTAGACCTGAAAGAAGAGTTTGTGCGCTGTTTCGGCAAGGGGCGTAAAGAGCGGATGATACCCATCTATCCTCAGGCTGCCCAGAGCATACAGGAATATTTAACTGAAATCCGTCCCAATCTGGTGCGGGCCGAAACCGAAAAAGCTTTGTTTTTAAACAGGCGGGGAGACCGCTTAACCCGTCAGGGTTTGTGGCAGATTTTAAAGGGTTATGCCCGTGAAGCCGGTCTGGATGACGTGGTCACCCCCCACACCCTGCGCCACAGTTTTGCCACCCACATGCTTTCCGGCGGGGCAGATTTGCGTTCGGTGCAGGAGCTGTTGGGTCATGCCAATATTTCTACTACCCAGATATATACCCACCTTACTTCCGAGCATATAAAGCGGAGTTATGAAAAAGCCCATCCCCGGGCTAAATAGGCGTTCTAATATACAGGGAGGAACTTTCTGAAAATGTCTAAAAAACGCGGTGTAGGCAAGCTGGCCTATCAAGATAAAAAGAATAAAACCACCCGGCAGCAGCCGGCTTCGGAAACGCCTAAGGCTGAAGCAGCGGGTATAAATAAAACCGAAAGTGCGGCTGCCGCACCAGTGACCCAAACTGCCAGGCGGGCAGTGCCTGTGCTGACTCCGCCTGAAATCGGCTCTGAGCTTAGGCTGGTAGGTGTACTGGCGGTGGTTATTGCAGCTGCCCTTGTAGTGCTTGCGCTGGTAATGTAGCAGCTTTGGCCTGAAAATGGCAGACACCTCATATCCGGACTTTCTGGTGCGGCTACCTGCCTGAAAGTGCAGGTACGGGTTTATTTAATCTCAAAAGCATGGTATAGGGTATTATGGACTATAAAAAGTGGCTTATTCTGGCGGCATCTATATTTACTGCCGGCATAATTACCGGGTTTTTTGCCCCGGCAGACCTGATTGAAGGCCAGCTGTCCGGGCTTGAGGAAACGGCTAATGCTTTAGAGGGGTTTTCCAGCCTGGGTGTTTTTCTGGCGATACTTCTTAAGAATGCACTTGTCTTCCTGATGGCCTTCGCCTTTGCCCCTGTCCTGCTTATATATCCTGTGGTCACTCTGTTTTTAAACGGCTGGATACTTTCGGCGGTGGGAGTCCTCTTTGCCAGAGAAGAGTCCCTGCTGGCGGTAATAGCCGGTATTATTCCCCATGGTATTTTTGAGCTGAGTGCCTTTGTGATAGCCCAGGCGGCCGCCCTCAGCTTCGGCGCTATGGCTATCAGTTCGGTATTCAGCCGGGATGCCCGTTCACAGCTTGGTGCTAATTTTCGCCAGAATCTGCGTTACCTGGGTCTGGGTATGGCTCTGCTGATACCGGCGGCAGCTATTGAGACCTTTGTTACCCCGTTTTTGCTCGAAAAAACACTTGGTATCTGACTTTAAAAATTTTCTTAAAACCTTGTTTACCGATATTTGTATGTTATAATTACTTAATTTTTATCGGTAGGTGAACTATATGACAAGTGTCAATCCGGGAAAGATACGGAATGTAGCCCTACTATCACACAGCGGTGCAGGCAAAACTTCTTTGTCAGAGGCTATGCTCTACAGCGCCGGGATACTGGGCAGAATGGGAAAGGTAGACGAAGGTACAACCGCCTCAGATTATGACCCAGACGAAATAAAAAAGAAAATAAGCATAAACCTGACCCCCATACCCTTGGTGTGGAAAGACTTTAAAATAAATGCAGTGGACACTCCGGGATACGCAGATTTTGCGGGAGAGGTACTAGCTGCCTTAAGGGTTTGCGAAGCGGCCGTGATAGTGGCTGCGGCGTCCTCAGGGGTGGAAGTAGGTACAGAACAGTCATGGAAGTATTGCGAGGCACAAAAAATGCCTCGCTTTATTTTTATCAACAAAATGGACCGCGAGAATGTCAGTTTCCAGCGGGTGATGGACAGTTTGCACAGCCATTTCGGCAACCGCTGCGTAGCCGTTCAGCTGCCCATAGGTTCATTTAAAGACTTTAAGGGTATAGTAGATTTGGTTAACCTGAAGGCTTATGCCGGTACGCCCTCGGCGGAAATAGCGGTGCCTGAAGAACTGAAAGCCGAAATAGATACCCTGCGGGATAAACTGCTTGAGAGCGTGGCTGAAACAGATGACAGCCTGATAGAAAAATACCTGGGCGGAGAAGAGATAAGTCAGGATGAGCTGGTAACTGCCCTCAACAAGGCCATACTGGAGGGTAAGCTGGCACCGGTGCTGTGCGGCTCTGCCCTGGCAAACACTGCCATAGACCTGTTATGTGATGACATCTGCAAATATTTACCCAGCCCGCTTGAGCGTCTTTGCCAGACAGCCGAGGGTGAGGATATAAAAGTGGATGCCGAAGCACCCCTTTCGGTGCTGGTTTACAAAACCTCGGCTGACCCGTATGTGGGCAAGCTGACTTACCTCAGGGTAATTACCGGTGTTTTGCATTCAAATTCGCAGGTGTGGAATATAAATAAAAATGCCCCCGAAAGGGTGGGGCAGCTGTTTTCACTTAGGGGTAAAACTCAGGAAACGCTAAATGAGATAGGCCCCGGCGATATGGGGGCGGTAGCCAAACTGACGGTAACCGCTACCGGGGATACTCTGGGTGTTCAGGGACATACCGCCCTGCTTTGCGGCTTTGAAATGCCCTTGCCCAGCTACAAGGTGGCTGTTTTCCCCAAGAGCAAGGCTGACGTGGATAAACTGGGCAATGCTCTGGCCAGGCTCAGCGAAGAAGATTTGACCCTGCATGTGCATCGTGATGCGGATACCGGTGAGACTATTGCCGCCGGTTTGGGTGAGGCCCAGCTGGAAGTAATGGCGGAGCGGATGGGGCGCAAGTTTGGGGTGGCGGTTGATTTGGCTGCTCCCCGCGTACCTTACCGTGAGACTATACTGGGTGCAGCTGGTGCGGATTACAAACATAAAAAACAAAGCGGCGGTCATGGCCAGTACGGGCATGTGGTTATCAAAGTAGAGCCGGGCAGCGGGATTGAGTTTGTAGATGCGGTGGTAGGTGGCTCTGTACCCCGCAACTTTATTCCGGCAGTTGAAAAGGGTATCCGTGAAGCCGCCCATGAAGGCCCGATGGCAGGTTATCCGCTGGTAGATGTCAAAGTAACGCTGGTGGATGGCAGTTCACACCCGGTAGACTCCTCTGAAATGGCTTTCAAGATTGCGGCCGCAGGTGCGCTGAAGAAAGGGCTGTCAGAGGCTCAGCCTGTCCTCCTTGAGCCCATTGAAAATATGCGGATTATTGTTCCCAAAGACTATATGGGGGCGGTTATAGGTGACCTGAATACCAAGCGGGCTCAGGTGCAGGGTATGGACACCGAGGGTGACGAAAGCGTAGTTATTGCCCAGGCACCGCTAGGTGAAGTCCAGCACTATGCCATAGACTTAAAATCCATCACCCAGGGGCGGGGGCATTTCAAGATGGATTTTGCCCATTACCAGCAGGTGCCAGCTCATATTGCCCAGAAACTGGTGGCTGACAGGCAGGTACAGCTGGAAGCAGAAAAAGTTTAGTTTTTCAGGGCTAGGTGCTTTTTCAAGGGGGGCGAAAGCCCCTCTTTTTATTTAGCGGAATATGTTAGAAGTGCAGTTTTCAGGCTGGCAGGGTTATACCGGCTACTCTGGGTATGCCGGCATAATCAGGGCTTATTTCAACTGCCGCCTGAGGCAGGTACTCTTTTATATATTCGGCAAGTACTTCTGATTGGTGTATGCCTATTTCCAGCAGGGCTGTACCGCCGGGGCGAAGTTTCCCTGGTAAAACTGGTATCAGGCGGCGGTAGATATCCAGCCCGTCTGCCCCCCCGTCCAGGGCCAAGACAGGTTCGCCCTTAAGCAGCCCGGCTTCGGCGGTGGGTACATAGGGCAGGTTTGCCATTAGTATATCTACCATTTCGGGCAGGCTTTCCAGCAGGTCTCCCTGGTAAAACATGAGGCGTTTTTCCAGCCGGTATTCAGCGGCGTTATTCCGGGCTACTTCCAGAGCCTCTGCGGATATGTCAGTGGCATATACATAAGCATCTTTCAGCTCCAGTGCTAGCGTTATGGCAATAGCTCCGCTGCCTGTGCCGATATCTGCAATATAGGGGCTTTCATAACTGCGGGCAATCCGAAGGGCTTTTTCTATAAGGTGTTCGGTTTCGGGTCTGGGTATCAGCACCCGTTTATCCACCTGAAAGGTGCGTCCGTAAAACTCTTTTGCACCTGTGATATAGGCACTGGGCTCACCCTCAAGACGGCGCTTCAGGGTTTGGAAATAGGCGGCTTCTTTATCCGGGTTTAGTTCCCGTTCCAGTTCCAGATGAAGCTGCACCCGGCTGATGCCCAGAGTATGCCGCAGGAGAATTTCAGCTTCCAGACGGGCTTCTTCCAGCCCGCTGTCCTCAAGGAGACCGGCGGCTTTCTGCCATGCCTCCCGGTATTTCATTAATCTTCGCCCTTTAGAAGTTCGGTCTGTTCGTGAGTAGCCAAAGTATCAATAATTTCGTCTAAATATCCTTCCAGTATGTGGGGCAGATTATGGGCGGTAAGCCCTATCCGGTGGTCTGTCAGGCGGTCCTGGGGGAAATTGTAAGTGCGTATTTTTTCACTGCGGTCTGCCTGTCCCACCTGGGCACGGCGGCTTTCAGTGCGTTCTTCGTCCACCTTGCTTTGTTCCAGTTCCATCAGTCTGGCACGCAGCACCGCAAAGGCCTTGTTTTTGTTTTTAAGCTGTGAGCGTTCGTCCTGGCAGCAGACAACCAAGCCCGTGGGTATGTGGGTCAGGCGGATAGCGGTAGCCACTTTCTGGACGTTCTGTCCGCCGGCGCCGCTGGAATGAAATATATCCACCCTTACATCGTCCATATTTATATCTATGTCTACTTCCTCTACCTGGGGGAGGACAGCGACAGTGGCGGTAGAGGTATGGATACGGCCGGAAGCCTCGGTCTGGGGGACACGCTGTACCCGGTGGACACCCCGTTCATATTTCAAGCGGCTGAAAGCCCCTTTGCCGTTTACCTCAAAGACCACTTCTTTGATAATGCCGGCTACGTTGCCGTTTATGTCAATAACTTCGGTTTTCCAGTTTTTCAGCAGGGCGTAGCGGGTATACATCTTATACAGGTCTGCGGCAAACAGCCCGGCTTCGTCACCGCCTGTGCCTGCCCGTATTTCCATGATAATGCTTTTGTCATCATTGGGGTCTTTGGGCAGAAGCTCAAGGGTCATCTGGGTGTAGAGGTCTGCCATAGATTTTTCAAGGCTGGCAATCTCACCGCGTACCATGTCCTTCATGTCTTCGTCTTTTTCGTTCTCAAGCAGGTTTTTGGCCTCTTCCAGCTCTTTGGACATGGCTTTATAGCGGCGGTACATTTCCACTTTGGTCTGCAAATCAGCCCGCTCCTGGGCCAGAGTACGCACCAGCCGGGCATCATTTATAACTTCCGGTTTGCTTATTTCCTCTTCAATTTCCCGGAAGCGTTTTTCGCAGTTTTCTAATCTTTCAAGCATTGTCCCAAACCCTTATTTCTTTGATGACAGTTAAAATATTAGCCTATAGCCAAAAATTTTACAAAAGATAGCGGGTACAGCCGAAACTGTACCCGCCGGATTGCCCTCTAAGACCGTATGCTAGTGTTTGTGGTGTTTGCGTGCCGCCAGCAGTTCGTCAAAAGCTGCTCTGGCCTCGTTTACCGAAGTTTCGTCATCAAGGGTGGTGGTATCACCAATGGGTACTTCGTTGGCAACGGCCTTCAGCAGGCGGCGCATAATCTTGCCCGAACGGGTTTTGGGCAGTTTTTCCACGAAGATAATCTCCTCCGGGGTGGCAATAGTGCCGATGGCGGTGCGGAGGTGGTGGGTAAGCTCTCTCTTTACATCTGCTGAGGCTTCCACATCTTTCTTCAGGGTAACAAAAACCACAATAGCTTCACCCTTCACTTCGTCAGGGCGGGAAGCCACTGCCGCTTCGGCTACTGAGCTGTGGCCTACCAAAGCATGTTCCAGTTCGGCGGTGCTTATGCGGTGACCGGCCACCTTAATAACTTCGTCAGCCCGTCCCAGCAGCCACAGATAGCCGTCTGAGTCCTTCATGGAGAAGTCACCCGGGCAGTACCAGCCGGGGAAGCGGCTCCAGTAGGTTTTTTTATAAAGTTCATCCCCGTTATATATGCCCAGCATTATGCCCGGCCAGGGCTTGCGGATGGCAATAAACCCGGTTTCATTAGCCGGCAGTTCCTTGCCTTCGGCATCTACCACTACCGGGTCAACACCCGGCAAGGGCAGAGTGGCTGAGCCCGGTTTGAGCGGGAATGACTGGATGCCGGGGCAGGGGGTAATCATAAAACCGCCTGTTTCGGTCTGCCACCAGGTATCGGAAATGGGGCAGTTCTCATGGCCTATATTCTTGTAATACCATTCCCAGGCCTCCGGGTTGATGGGTTCGCCCACGCTTCCCAGCATTTCCAGAGTGCCGAGGTTGTGCTTGGCGGGCAGTTCCTCGCCGTGGCGCATGAACATGCGGATGGCGGTAGGCGAGGTATAGAATATGCTTACCCCGTATTTATCAATAATTTCCCACCAGCGGTCTACCGAAGGATAATCCGGTGCTCCCTCGTAAATAACCTGGGTAAGACCCAGAGCCAGCGGGGCATAGACTACGTAAGTATGGCCGGTAATCCAGCCTACGTCCGCCGTACACCAGAAGACTGATTCATCAGTGGGTTTGAAAGCCCATTTAAGGGTATTGCAGGCCCAGACACCGTAACCGCCGGTGCCGTGCAGAATACCTTTCGGTTTGCCGGTAGTGCCGGAGGTGTACAGGATAAAAAGCGGGTCAGTGGAATCCATAGCTTCAGGGGCTACGTATTTGTCGGCATCTTTCAGCAAATCATGAGCCCAGACGTCTCTGGCGGGGTCCATGACTACCTCGTGGCCGGTGTATTTGATAACCAGCACGTGTTCCACACTGGGGGTGGATTTTACGGCCTCGTCCACTATTTCTTTAAGGGGCAGTATTTTGCCGCGGCGGTGGCCTCCGCTGGCGGTCACAACCATTTTAGAGCCGGAATCATTTACCCTGTCTGCAATAGACTGAGAAGAAAAGCCGGAGAAGATTACGTTATGGATTGCACCGACCCGGTTGCAGGCCAGCAGGATATATACCATTTCGGGTATCATGGGCAGGTAGACAGTTACCCGGTCTCCCTTGCCTATGCCCAGCTTTTTCAGGACAGACGCATAGCGGTTTACGTTTTCATAAAGGTCAGAATAGCTTATGGTCTGGGTATCTCCGTTTTCGCCTTCCCAGTATATGGCCACCTTGCTTTTACGCCAGCTTTTGGCATGGCGGTCTACGCACTGGTAAGACATATTCAGCTTGCCGCCTACAAACCAGCGGGCATAAGGCGGATTCCAGTCCAGTACTTTTTCCCATGGTTTTTCCCATGAAAGCACGTCTGAATGTTTTGCCCAGAAACCCTCGGAGTCAGTAAGGGCACTGTTGTAGAGGTCCTGGTATCTTTTTAATGGCCAGAAATAAGTTTTGGTAGGCAGATTCTGGGTTTCAAACTTCTTTTCTTCGGTACTCATGTCTTTTCCTCCTCTTGTATCTGATTAGATCATAAGGATACCCGGGCTGATTTTGCTGCCGGGTTCCGGCGCGCAACCGCATTCGGCGGTCACATTGTCTCCCAACACCACATTCTCATATTTGCCGCCTGCCTTCAGGTGGCAATGATTGGCAATGATGGACGAAACAACTTTGCATTCGGCTCCTATGGTCACATTTTGCCAGATAACAGATTCGGTAAGGGTAGCCTCATCTTCAATCCGGCATTCCGCGCCGATAACTACTGGCCCTGCAATACAGGCATTTGCGCCTATAATGCAGTTTTCTCCCACCAGTACCGGCCCGCTGATTCGGGCTGTGGGGTGAAGCTGGCAACCGCGGCCAATGACTATCTCATTACCCCGGCTGAAACCAAAATCTCCGCCCTCGCCGCAGAGTAAATCCCTGTTTAGCTGGGAGTATTTTTCGGGGCTGCCAATGTCTATCCAGTACGCACTGGACGGGTAGGCATAAACCGCCTGACATTCATTCAGCAGGCGGGGGAAAAGCTGTCTTTCAAAGCTGTGGTTTTCGCCCGCAGGTATGTATTTGAGTACTTCGGGCTCAATGATATACGTACCGGCATTTATCATGTTGGTTGTTATCTGGGCGGGTGAAGGCTTTTCCAGAAAGCGGCTTACTCTGCCGCCGTCTGTCGTTTCCACCAGCCCGTATTTGGTAGGGTTATCTACCGGCGTCAGGGCTATGCTGACCAGCGCTTTTTTATTCCGGTGGGCGCGCAGCATGGCAGACAAATCCAGATGGGTAAATATATCCCCGTTCAAAGTAATGAAAGTGTCATCAAGGTAGCGTTCGGCATTTTTGATAGCCCCGGCTGTGCCTAAAGCCTCGTGTTCTACCGAATATACCAGGTTTACACCCAGGCTTTGGCCATTGCCGAAATACTGCTCAATGGGGGCGGCCAGATGCCCCTGGGTAAGGATAATATCCTTGATGCCGTAGGAAGACAGGTAACGCAAAACATGGCTTAAGAAAGGTACGTTAAGTACCGGAACCATGGATTTGGGCGTGTTTATACTTAGCGGCCGAAGCCTTGTGCCCTGCCCGCCAACCAGAATAATAGCTTTCATAGGTTCTTGTTCTCTTCTGAGCAAATTCTACAAGCTAAGAGGGATAGGGTACAGGAAAATGAATCACAGACGGATAAGTATATATTAGCAATGAGGACTTATCTTAATATATTCGGGGCGGTTAAATCAAGTTTAACCAAAACTGATGCGTTGCGTTATATATTGGTAGAATCTATAATTATGTGACTTTCTTTCCGCAGAGGTTTAAGACATTGGCGGGGAAGGGATTTATGGACAACAAACTACCCTTTTTATAACGGGGGTTGTTTTAAGTACCAGGATAATATTAGGGGGATAAACAAAATTGGCCAAGAAACCGCAACAACCCGTAAAACGGCATTACAGTAAACATCAGGTAGCAAAATTTGAATCCCAGAAGAAACGCCAGAGGATAATCTTCGCCACCGGGCTTTCGGTGATAGGTATCGTGCTGGTACTGGTGGGAATGGGCGTATACAAGGGCTGGTATGTAGACCAGTATAAACCCATGCATACAGTTGTACTGACGGTGGGTGACACTAAATACAATGTATCTTATTTCGTAGATGCCCTCAAGCATTTTACCGGCGGTGATTCCACTTATGCTTACTACTTTATAGATGCAGTAGCCGAAAGAATCCAGCTGAACCAGCTTATTGTGGAAAAAGCTGCCGAAATGGGTTACACCGTATCCGAAGATGAAATAGATGCCTCCATAGAGGAAAACAGTCTGGATGATGTGCCCGCCGTGAGGGATATTGTCCGGGCAAGCCTGCTGATTAGCACCCTGAAGACCGAGTATTTTGACCCGCAGGTACCCCAGAATGCCGAACAGCGTGAAGCTCTGGCCATGCTGCTTGAAAGCGAAAGCGCCGCCAGTGAAGTACTGGCAGGTATAACCACTGATGAAGAGTTTGCCGCTAAGGCCGCCGAATTGTCTTTGGAATCTAATACCAAAACTGACGAGGGTACTATAGATTTCAGGCCTGCCAATACTATTTCATCTCTTTATGGCTCAGAGATACTGGAACAGTACATTTTCTCTACCGATAGCTATGACTATACCATTTTACAGGATGCTGACGTAAGCAAGCAAAGGGCTTACTGGCTGATAGAAGTGCTGGAACGCAACGCTGACTCCGGGCAGATTCATGCATTGGGTATGCTCCTGCCTTCCCAGGAGGTAGCGCTTGAGGTTAAGGCCAAACTGGAGGCCGGTGAGGACTGGGGGGATTTGGCAGTTGAGTATTCACAGCTGGCCAATGTTGAGGATAACCGGGGGGATATGGACTGGATATCCTCAACAAGCGTACCTGAGAATGTGGCTGATATCATATTTGCTGATGACGCAGAACTGAATACCGTTCTTGACCCTATACAGGATGATACCAATACTACCCGCGGCGGGTGCTGGATAGTCCGGCTGAAGAGTGTTGACGAAAACCGTGAGCTTAGCGAAGATGACCGCACTCTTCTTATAAATGATAAAGTAGATGAGTGGACGACTGACCTTAAGAATGCCAATCTGGATAGATTGACCAATACTTTCAGTGATGACCTTATCACTTTTGCTATAGACCAGCTGGACTAACGGGATAAAGGACAATTTCAATGGAAAAAGAGTATATAGGGGTAGGAGTAATAGGTCTGGGAGTAGTAGCCGGACAGGTGTCCAAAGTGCTCCATGAGAGGGAGGAATTCCTTTCTGCCCAGCTGGGCTTCCCCCTGAAACTGAAAAAGGTAAAAGTTCTCCCTCAGGATATGAGCCGCCCCCTGGCAAAGCTTTTGCCCGAAGGGGTGCTGACTACTGATGAAGATGACTTTTTTAATACCCCCGGTCTGGATATTGTGGTTGAGGCTATTGGCGGGGAATACCCCGCTTTCAACCTGCTTTCCCGCGGGCTGAAAATGGGTAAATGCGTGGTTACCTCCAATAAAGAGGTTATTGCCAAGCATGCTCCGGAACTGGTCAAACTGGCCAGGGAAAATAATACCGGCCTGCGCTGCGAAGCCAGCGTGGGCGGGGGAATACCGCTTATCTCCCCTTTTCAGTATGATTTAGCCGCCAACCATATAAACGGCATTTATGCCATTATCAACGGGACTACCAACTATATCCTGACCCGTATGGCCAAAGAAGGGCTGGACTTTGAGACTGCCCTGAAACAGGCCCAGTCTTTGGGTTATGCCGAAGCCAACCCGTCTAATGACATAGAAGGCACGGATGCTGTTTATAAACTGGCCATTATGGCTTCCATAAACTTTCAGTGTAAGGTTAAACCGGAAGATATTTACCGTGAAGGTATCTCCCGCCTGACCAGCCGTGATTTCTGCTATGCTGATGAGCTTGGGTTTAACATAAAACTGCTGGCTATCACCAAACCCGGCAACGGCCAGATAGAAGCCAGGGTTCACCCGGTCTTTTTGCCCAAGGATGAATGGCTGGCCAAGGTGGACGGGGTTTTCAATGCCGTATTGGTAGAGGGTGATTTAGTCGGGCCGGTGCTCTTTCAGGGACAGGGGGCTGGTGCTTCGGCCACTTCCAGTGCGGTGGTGGCGGATGTGCTGGCGGCGGCGCAGGATATCCACCTGGGGGTGGGTAACCGGATGCGCTGGAATATGGACAAACCTCTGGGCGTAAAACCCATGAGCGATATTCTCACCCGTTATTACCTGCGGATGACAGTGACCGATTCACCGGGTGTGCTGGCCCTTATTGCCAGAGTGCTTGGTGATCATAATATCAGCATCTCGTCGGTAATCCAGAAAGAAACAGACGAAGAAAACCTGACTGCCGAGATAGTTATCATGACCCACCCCGCCAAAGAAGCCTCTGTCCAGCAGGCACTGGTGGAACTGGGCGGGCTGGATAAAGTCAAGGATATAAATAATTTTGTTCGGGTAGGTATTTAGGAGAATATATGAAACAGGGTGTCATTGAGCATTACCGGAAATATCTGCCGGTTACAGATAAAACCCCCCCGCTTACGCTGGGTGAGGGTGATACGCCTCTGGTGCGCTGCCCAAAGCTGGAAAAAGAACTGGGGATAGCCGAGCTTTATTTTAAGCTGGAAGGCTGCAATCCCACCGGCTCTTTCAAGGACCGGGGCATGGTCATGGCGGTTGCCAAAGCTATTGAAGATGGTTTTAAAGCGGTGGTTTGTGCTTCTACCGGCAATACCAGTGCTTCGGCTACCGCCTATGCGGCTGCCAGCGGGCTTGAGTCCATTATAATTATCCCGTCCGGCAAAATAGCCCTGGGCAAACTGGCTCAGGCAATTGTTTACGGGGCAAAAATCATTCAGATAAAGGGCAACTTTGACCAAGCCCTGCAGATAGTCTTCAAACTGACTGAGAAGCACAAGGTGGCGCTGGTTAACTCGGTTAATCCATACCGTATAGAAGGCCAGAAAACATCTGCTTTTGAGATTGTAGACGCTCTGGGCAAAGCGCCTGACTTTTTGTTTATACCGGTGGGCAATGCCGGCAATATTACTGCCTATTGGAAGGGTTTTAAAGAATATCACCAGCTGGGTAAAGCCGCTTCCCTGCCCAAAATGATGGGCTTTCAGGCCGAAGGGGCCGCCCCCATTGTGCGCGGCCATGCTATTGCCGAGCCTGAAACACTGGCCACTGCTATCCGCATAGGTAACCCTGCTTCTTGGAAAAAGGCCGAGGAAGCCAGAGACCAGTCAGGCGGCATTATAGATATGGTTTCAGATGCCGAAATAATGGCCGCTTATCACAAAATGGCATCAGCCGGTATTTTCGGTGAGCCGGCCTCGGCCGCACCCTTGGCCGGGCTGATAAAACGTATTAAGGGTGGGCAGGATTTCTCCTCAAGCCAGGTTGTGTGTGTGGTTACCGGAAACGGCCTTAAGGACAGTGATATTGCCATAAAAGGGGCGGGCGGTTTTTCCGAAACCGAAGCCAGCCTTGGGGCAGTTGAAAAAGTACTGGGCTGGTAGGTTTCCGGCTTAATAATTCTGGAGAACTGATAAATGTTTGACGAACAGACAATAAAACAGTCGGTGCAAAACATGCTCTTGGCTATTGGCGAAGACCCTGAGCGGGAAGGGCTTAAGGAAACTCCCAGACGGGTTGCCCAGATGTATGCCGAACTGTTTTCGGGTATGAACCAAGACCCGGCCGAAGTCTTGCGGGTAGGTTATGAGCTTGGCCACCGTGAAATGGTGATTATAAAAGATATACCCTTTTACTCTATGTGCGAGCATCACCTGCTGCCGTTCTCAGGGGTAGTCCATATAGGATACATACCAAATATTGACGGGCGGGTAGTGGGTATAAGCAAACTGGCCAGAGTAGTGGAGATTTATGCCAAACGCCCCCAGATACAGGAACGCATGGCTACCCAGGTTGCAGATGCTATTATAGACGGGCTGAAGTGTGACGGGGTGGCGGTGGTGATAGAGGCTGAGCACATGTGCATGGTGATGCGGGGTATCAAAAAACCCGGCAGCCGGGTGATAACCTCGGCACTGCGGGGCAGTTTCCATAAGTCACCCGCAGCCAGAGCAGAGTTTCTTTCACTTATCCAGCAAAAGCACTAGGCTTGTTGCTCAATGTTAAAAAAGGGGCTTTAAAGCCCCTTTTTATTTATCAGGTAATTAGTGACGGTGTTATATTTTTACTTCGTCCCAGTGGATATCCCGTATATCAAATACCGGCCCGTCATGGCAGACAGTTTTCATGCCTTTGACAGTTTTTACGGCACAGCCGTAGCAGATACCCAGACCGCAGGCCATGCGTACTTCCAGGGAAACCTGTATGTCTTTGCCTGCCAGCTGGGGTTCTTTTGCCAGAGCCTTAAGCATGGGCATAGGCCCGCAGGCAATTATCTGGTCTGCATCCGGCAGAAACTCCGCCAGATGGTGGGTGATAAGCCCTTTTTTACCTATAGCCCCGTTCTCAGTGGTGACATGGCAGCTGGCGTCTTCCGGCAGCAAATGGGAAGGGCAGACCTGAAGCTCGGTTCTGGCACCCTGTATCAGGCTAACCCGCTTGCCTTGTTTTAAAGCTTCGTCTGCCAGAAAACGGAGCGGGGCGATACCCAGCCCGCCCCCCAGGAGCAGCAGGTGACGGCTTTCCTCATTTACCTGAAAGCCGTTTCCCAACGGGCCCAGCACCGAAAGGCTGTCTCCTGTTTGAAGTTTGCTGAGCCAGTCTGTGCCTTTTCCCACTACGGCATACATCAGGGCGATAAGCCCGTTTTCCCGGTGGCACTGGTGGATGGAAATAGGCCGCCTGAGCAGGTTTTCACCTCCGCAGGACAGCATGACAAACTGCCCCGGACGGGCAGAAGCCGCTATTTCGGGTGCTTCAAGCCACATCAGGCAGATGCCGGGCATGACCTCTTCATTTTCAATTACACTGGCTGAAAGCTGGTTTAGCTGGGTAGTTGTCACAATACTTTCCTAACTGCCGCTTTTACCCTGGCGGTATTCATTCAGCGGCAAGACCGTTATCTGGCGGTTGCCGTTTGCCAGAGCTTCCACTGCGGCTTTAGCGGTATCCATAGAGGTAAAGCAAGGAACTTTGCGTTCGGCGGCTGCCCGGCGGATATAAAAGCCGTCCCTAAGGGGTACCCGGCCGCCGGTCATGGTATTTATCACCCCGCAGACGGTGCCGTTTCGGATAATATCCACAATATTGGGGTGGCCCTCATCCAGTTTTTTGCTTATCTGTTTTACAGTTATACCGGCGGCGGTCATCATGGCGGCAGTGCCTTCGGTGGCGTAGAAATTATATCCCAGCCCATGCAGGGTGCGGATAAGGGGCAAGGCTTCGGCCTTGTCACGGTCAGCTACGCTGAAAAGAAGAGTGCCTTTTTCGGGCAGCATTATAGAGGCCGCCTGAAGGGTTTTTACCAGGGCTTTATTAAAGGTGTGGTCTACCCCCATGACCTCGCCGGTGGATTTCATTTCCGGCCCCAGGTAGGTATCTACCCCCACCAGTTTTGCCATGGAGAAAACCGGGGCTTTTATGGCAACCAAATCCGTATGGGGCATAATTCCGTTTTGATAACCCTGCTCTTTAATAGTTTTGCCCAGCATCACGTTCACCGCTATATCTACCATGGGCACTCCTGTAACCTTTGAAAGGAAGGGTACGGTGCGCGAACCTCTGGGGTTTACTTCCAGTATATAGACTATATTGTCTCCCCCCTCGGGGTCTTTGGAAACTACAAACTGGATATTCATCAGCCCGCGTACGTTCAGGGCTTTGCCTATGCGTATGGTATAGTCTGAAATGGTGGCCAGGTCATGGGCATTCAGGTTTTGGGTGGGATAGACTGCCATAGAGTCCCCGCTGTGGACGCCGGCCCGTTCAATATGCTCCATAACGCCGGGGATAAACACGGTTTCCCCGTCTGCAATGGCGTCAACTTCCACTTCCTTGCCCACCAGATATTTGTCTATCAAAATGGGGTGTCCGGTATTCAGCTCTATGGCGGCGCTCATATAACGTATCAGGTCAGATGCGTCACTGACTATTTCCATCGCCCGTCCCCCCAGTACGTAACTTGGGCGGACTACTACCGGGTAGCCAATGCTTTCAGCTATGCTTAGGGCTTCGTCCAGAGTGGTTATGCCGGCACCCGGCGCCTGAGGTATGCCCATTTCCGAAAGCAGCCGTTCAAAGCGGCGGCGGTCTTCGGCTAAATCTATAGCCTCGGCTGATGAGCCGATAATGGGGTTGCCGCTGCGGGTAAGGGGTGAGGCCAGATTTATAGCTGTCTGCCCGCCGAACTGGACAATGCTGGGGGTGGATTCGGGGGCGGAAATGTTTTCATTTTCCAGTATATCCCGGACACTCTCTTCGTCCAGAGATTCAAAATAAAGGCGGTTTGAGGTATCAAAATCTGTAGACACCGTTTCGGGGTTGGAGTTTATCATAATGCTCTGCAAGCCGGCCTTTTCCAAAGCCCAGGCGGCATGAACCGAGCAATAGTCAAACTCTATACCCTGACCTATGCGGATAGGGCCTGAACCTATAACTACGGCCTTTTTAATATTCTCAGGCAGAGCTTCATTTTCCTCGTCATAAGTAGAGTAGAAGTAAGGGGTGGCGGCATCAAATTCGGCGGCACAGGTGTCTACCATTTTGAATACCGGTTTTATATTCCACTCCAGGCGTGTCTGGCGTATCTGTTCGGCCAGTTTGCCTGACAGGGTGGCGATTTCTTCATCAGAAAAACCCAGTTTTTTGGCTTGAAGCATCAGCTCCGGGGTCAGGTTTTCCTTAAGCAGGCGTTTTTCCATATCGGTAATGTTTTTAAGTTTGTATAAAAACCAGTTGTCTATCTTGGTTTTTTCGTGGATAACTTCGGGTGTATGCCCGCGGCGCAGAGCGGCCAGTATTGCCCATAAACGGGTATCATGGGCGTGCAGGGGGTAGGTGGAAAGGTCATCTCCCATTATCCAGCTTCGGTCTTCCCAGAGTATGGTTTTCTTGCCGAATTCCAGAGAGCGGATAGATTTGTGGATAGCCGCTTCAAAGCTGCGGTCAATGGCCATTACTTCGCCGGTGGCTTTCATCTGGGTGCCAAGGCCGCGGTCACCAAGTGCAAACTTGTCAAAGGGGAAGCGGGGGATTTTGGCTACTATATAATCTACCGCAGGCTCAAAGCAGGCCAGAGTCTTGCCGGTAACCGCGTTTGGTATTTCGTCCAGCCGTTTGCCAATGGCTATCTTGGATGCCACTCTGGCAATGGGGTAGCCGGTAGCCTTGCTGGCCAGGGCTGATGAACGGGATACTCTGGGATTAACCTCAATTACATAATATTCATTGCCGTTCGGGTTTAGAGAAAGCTGTACGTTACAGCCGCCCTCAATACCCAGCGCCCGTATTATCTTTATGGAAGCGGTGCGCAGCATCTGGGATTCTTTGTTGGTAAGGGTTTGCACCGGGACTACTACAATACTGTCTCCGGTATGGACTCCCATGGGGTCAAAATTTTCCATGTTGCATATGGTAATGCAGTTGTCAGCCCCGTCACGCATTACTTCATATTCAATTTCTTTCCAGCCGGCAACCGATTTTTCTACCAGTATCTGGTGGATGGGTGAGGCATTCAGTCCTGTTTGAGCTACCTCCTCTACCTCCTCCCAGTTATTGGCAAAACCGCCGCCTGTGCCGCCCAGGGTATACGCCGGGCGTATTACCACCGGCAGGCCTATTTTGCGGGCAACTTTGAGTGCGTCTTCGGCGGTGGTTACTGTCTCCGAAGGGGGAACAGGTTCGCCTATTTTGGCCAGCAGTTCTTTAAAAAGTTCGCGGTCTTCGGCGGTGCGGATGGTATTTATGGGAGTGCCCAGGGAACGTACATTGTACTTGGCAAGCACGCCCGCATCTGCCAGGTCTACCGCCAGGTTAAGCCCGGTCTGCCCGCCCAAAGTAGGCAGCAAACCGTCAGGCCGTTCTTTTTCAATGATTTTGGTTATAGATTCAACAGTCAGGGGTTCAATATACACCCTGTCCGCAACATTTTCGTCAGTCATAATAGTAGCCGGGTTGGAGTTTACCAGTATGGATTCCACTCCTTCTTCGCGCATGGCTTTGCAGGCCTGGGTACCGGCGTAATCAAATTCGGCAGCCTGGCCGATGATAATCGGGCCGGAGCCGATAATAAGAACTTTTTTGGGTTTATTCATCACTTCGCATATTCCTTTTTGCTTTCTCAACTAATCCATCTCCGAGTGGTGTCAGCTACTTTTTGGCTTGTTTTATCATTTCCACAAACTGTTTGAACAGGTAGGTGGAATCCATCGGTCCGGGTGAAGCTTCGGAGTGGTACTGTATGGAGAACACCGGCAGTTCGCGGTGGCGAAGCCCTTCCACCGTGCCGTCATTCAGGTTTATGTGGCTGACTTCCAGCCCTTCTTTCAGGGTGGCGGGGTCAAGGGAGTAGCCGTGGTTTTGCGAGGTTATATATACCCGCCCGCTGGCAAGGTCTTTAACCGGGTGGTTTCCGCCCCGGTGGCCGAACTTCAGCTTGAATGTTTTAGCCCCGAAGGCTTTGCCTATCAGCTGGTTTCCCAGACATATGCCCATGACCGGGTATTTTTCACAGGCGTATCTGACTGTATTTACCAGATAGTCCAGCAGTTCCGGGTTGCCGGGGCCGGGTGAAAGAAGCACCCCGTCTGGATTAAGGGCATCTACATCTTGCGGGCTGGCAGTGCAGGGCAAAACAGTTACTTTGCAGCCGTGGGATTTCAGCTGGTTAAGTATAGAGTACTTAAGCCCGCAGTCCAGCACCGCTATATGAAACCCGGCAAAAGAGGGTTTTTCCTTTTGCCATTCGTAGGCTGCGGGTGTGCTTATCTTGCGTACAAAGTCAATCTGCCCGTAGTCAGGTGCGCTGCGGATAGTTTTAAGGGCTTCTTCCGGGGTTTTGGTAGTGGTTATCATGCCCCTCATTACCCCGGCAGAGCGCAGCTTACGGGTAATAGCGCGGGTATCTATGCCGCTTATGCCGGGTATGCCGGATTCTTCCAGAAAGGAGTGAATGGTTTGGTTATTCTGGTAGTGGTTTGGCAGTAGGCATTCCTCGTGTACCCCAAAGGCGGTTGCCCTGATGCAGGCGGATTCATTATCAAAGGGGTTTACCCCGTAGTTGCCGATAAGAGGGTAAGTGGGGACAATAATCTGGCCGGTATACGAAGGGTCAGTCAGCATTTCCTGATATCCGTTCATGCTGGTATTAAAGACCACTTCGCCTATGGCTTCGGTTTCCGCCCCGAAGCTTTTTCCGCTGAATACTGTTCCGTCCTCCAGTACCAGGTATGCTGTATTTGTCATTTAATCTATCCTTCTCACTTTCTAAACTGGCAAGTCTGTTATTCCCGGTATGCTATCCGGCCGCAGGCAATGGTGGTTTTTACCCTGCCTTTCAGCCTGCGTCCCTCAAGGGGGGTATTTTTGCCCTTGGAGAAGAATCTGGCGGTATCCACCGTCCATTCTTCGTCAGGGTCAAATATGACCACATCTGCACTTGAGCCTGGTTTCAAATTGCCGATGTTTTTGTGTTTTTCACCCAGTACCTGCCGGGGGCCAAGTGTCAGCTTTTCTATAAGCAGGCTTAGGCTGATAGAGCCTGAGTGTACCAGCCCCATCAGGCTGGCAAATGCGGTTTCCAGCCCCGAAATGCCGTTTGCGGCCAGACCGAATTCACACAGTTTGTCATTGGCGGTGTGGGGGGCATGGTCTGTGGCAATGGCATCTATAGTGCCGTCTTTCAGTCCTGTTATCAATGCCTCAATATCACTCTGGGTGCGAAGCGGCGGGTTGACTTTGGCATTTGTGTTGTAGCCGCTTACTTCAGCTTCGGTCAGGGTCAGGTGGTGGGGGGTAACCTCTGCGCTTACCTGTATGCCTGCGGCTTTGGCTCTGCGTACCAGTTCCACCGAACCGGCCGTACTGATATGGCAAAGGTGCAGCCGCCCGCCGCTTTCTTTGGCCAGGGCAATATCCCGGCTCAGGGCAATTTCTTCGGCGGCATCAGGTATACCCTTTAATCCCAAACGGCAGGCTAAAAGCCCTTCGTTCATTGCCCCACCTTCCGCCAGACAGGCGTCTTCACAGTGTTCCATAACGGGCAGGCCAAAAGTGCGGCTGTAAAGCAGGGCATGGAGGAGCATGGAGCTGTTTGACACGTAGTCACCGTCATCTGAAAAACCGGCCACTCCTGCTTCGGCCAGCTCTCCCATGGGGGAAAGTTCCTGTCCTTTGCGCCCTTTGGTAATGGCGGCTATGGGCAGCACCCGTATGGGCGAAACCTTGGCGGCGGTGTTTTTAACAAAGTCTATCACCGGCAGATTATCCGCTGCGGGATTGGTATTGGGCATGGGGCAGATGGTAGTGAACCCTCCGGCTGCGGCGGCCTTGCAGCCGCTTTCAATAGTCTCTTTGCCTTCAAAACCCGGCTCACGCAGGTGTACGTGCAGGTCTATAAAACCGGGGCAAACCACTTTGCCTTCGGCATCTATAACTTCATCGGCTTTATCTGAGGGTATATTACTGTTTATTCCGGCAACCAGCCCGTTTTCCAGCAGCAGGTCTGCCACTTTATCTGTGCCTTCGGCAGGGTCTATGATGCGCCCGTTTTTAATCAGTATTTTCATATCTATATTTCCTTGCTTCCGCTGCACAGGTAAAAGAGGGCCATGCGTATGGCTACCCCGTTTTTTACCTGTTCGTTTATGACAGACTGCTCTCCGTGCACCACAGATTGCGAAAGTTCTATATCTTCATTTACCGGGCCGGGGTGCATCACCAGCGCGTCCGGTTTGGCCAGTTTGAGTATTTCCTCGTTCAGCTGAAAGTACTGGGCGTATTCCCGTATTCCCGGCAGAAGCCCGCTTTGCTGGCGTTCACGCTGAAGACGCAGCCCCATTACCACGTCAGCCCCGCCGACCGCCTGTTTTATATCTGTTTCAAGCTTCAATTCGGGGAATATTTGGCTGTCGGTATTTAAGCCCTCCGGCAGCAGGGTATAGGGGGCGCACAGGGTGATTTCAGCCCCCATTTTGCTTAGCCCCCAGATATTGGAGTGGGCTACCCGGCTATGTTTTATATCCCCAATCAGGGTTATTTTCAGCCCTTCCAGGGCTGGTTTGTGCCTTAGTATGGTAAATATATCCAGCAGGGCCTGGCTGGGGTGGGCATGCCAGCCGTCACCGGCGTTTATAATGTTTGCCCGGCAGTGGTTTGCCGCCAGATAAGGCGCTCCTGACAGGGGGTGGCGCATAACTACCATATCTGCCCCCAGTGCTTCCAGTGTATCCAGCGTATCCAGCAGACTTTCCCCCTTGGAAACACTGCTCTGGGAGACATTCAGGTTTAATACATCAGCAGATAAACTTTTGGCCGCCAGCTCAAATGATGAACGGGTGCGGGTGGAGGGTTCGTAAAAGAGGGTGGCTATAGTCTTGCCTTTCAAGGCCGGCACTTTCTTTACCGGGCGGGATAAAATATCCAGCATGACGCCGGCTGTCTGCATAACCATGTCCAGTTCTTCGCGGCTGAAGTTATCTAAATCCAGCACATGGCGGTGTTTCCAGCCCTGTACCTCGGAAAGCAGGGTTTCAGTTTCTGCGGGGGTTTTGGGGGTGTTCGTCATGTTTATTCCTCACCTGCTTCATTATCCAGTATAAGTATTTCGTCCCGTCCGTCTGTTTCGGTCAGGCGTACTTTTATCTTCTCGTCACGTGAGCTGGGTATATTCTTGCCTATATAATCCGCCCGCACCGGCAGTTCGCGGTGGCCTCTGTCTACCAGCACTGCCAGCTGGATAGCTTTGGGGCGTCCGTAATCTATCAGGGCATCCATAGCCGCCCGGGTGGAACGCCCGGTAAAGAGGACGTCATCTACCAGCACCACTATTTTGTTGTTTATGCTGAAAGGGATGTCAGTATTTTTGATGGTGGGGTGGAAACGCTGGGAATCAAGGTCATCACGGTAGAGTGAAAAGTCCAGTGTCCCCACCGGTATTTCCAGCCCTTCAAAGCGGAGGATATTTTCGGCCAGGCGGTTGGCCAGAGGTACGCCCCGGGTATACATGCCGATAATAACAAGGTCACGGCTGGAATGGTTTCTTTCCAGTATTTCATGGGCAATACGGGCCAGAGTGCGGCGGATATCTTCGGCGCCCAGTATTACTTTTTGTGCCATAAAAAAACCTCTTACCAACATTTGCCGGCAAGAGGTCAAAAGACACTTCTTTGTCTAAAATCCCTTACCGGCCTCTCAGGACCAGCTTAAAGGTAACCCTGTATTTAATTTACTGCTAGTATTATATCACCCCCGGTCAAGACGGGCAAATTTATTTTCAGCTTATAAAAAAACATTTAAACAGCAAAAATAGTTTATCTTCAGGTTTGGGCCTTCTGGCGGGCGAAATGACCTTGGGGTGATAATAATGCTATAATACCCCTGTTTCATGCAAGACATACTTACAGGGCTGAACCCCGCTCAAAAACAGGCCGTTGAAGCCGTGGAAGGGCCGGTGCTTATACTGGCCGGTCCGGGCAGCGGTAAAACCAGGGTTATTACCCATCGGATTGCCTACCTGATTAAAGTAGTAGGTATAAACCCCCACCGCATTATGGCTGTTACCTTTACCAATAAGGCCGCCCGCGAAATGGAGACCCGCTTAAACCTGCTGGCTCCCTCAGCGGCGGGACGCCTGACTATGGGCACTTTTCACGCTATCTGCGCCCGCATACTCAGGCAGGACGGTTTGCCTTTAGGTGTGCCGGCTGACTTTGTAATATACGATGATGATGACCAGCAAAGCCTTATCAAGCAGGCTATGGCCGAGCTTGAGCTGGATCCCAAGCGTTATCCTCCCGCTTCCATCAGAAATGCCATCAGCCAGGCCAAAAGCCAGCTGGTGCTTCCGGCGTATTACTTTGAAAAAGGCCGGAGCTATTTTGAAGAGGTGGTAGGCAGGGTTTATGAACTCTACGAAAAACGCCTTAAGCAGAACAAAGCACTGGATTTTGATGACCTGCTGCTGAAGGTTGTTCAGCTGTTTAAGCAGCACCCTGAGGTGCTCTCCAGGTATCAGGAACGTTATCTGCATGTAATGGTAGATGAGTTTCAGGATACCAATCTGGTTCAGTATGAGCTGGTAAAGATGCTGTCTGCCAAGTATAAAAATATCTGTGTGGTGGGTGACCCTGACCAGTCCATTTATTCGTGGCGTTCGGCAGACCTGAGAAATGTCTTTAACTTTGAGACAGACAATCCGGGTGCCAAAGTGATTTTGCTGGAGCAGAATTACCGCTCTACCAAAAATATTCTGGAAGCGGCTTCGTGTGTAATTGCCCCGAACAGCGGGCGTAAACCTATCAGTTTGTGGACTGAAAACGAATCCGGCCAGCCTATAGCGGTAGTTGAAACCTTTAACGAGCAGGAAGAAGCCCAGTTTGTGGTTTCTGAAATTGAAAAATTGACCCGGTATGAAAAGTTCAGCCCCGGTGATATAGCTATTCTTTACCGTACTAATGCCCAGTCACGGGCTCTGGAAGAGGCATTTATCCGTTACGGCATGCCTTACCGTCTGGTTTCCGGCACCCGCTTTTACCAGCGGCGTGAGGTTAAAGATATTGTGGCTTATCTGCGTTTGCTGCAAAACCCTCATGATAGCGTCAGTCTCCAGAGGGTTATAAACATACCCACCCGCGGAATAGGGGCTAAAACCCTTTCTGATTTGGGCCAGTTTGCCAGAGAGCAGGATATCAGCCTGTATGAATCACTTATAAATTTATCAGATGAAAATGCCCCCAAACCGCCCATACCCAGCCGGGGCTTAAAACCCCTGACTGACTTCGGTCTTTTACTGAAGTCACTTATAACGGATGCTCAAAATCTGCCCCTTTTAAACCTGCTGGACAGACTGCTTGAGGGTATAAATTACCGCGAATTCCTGTTTGCCTCCGAAGACGGGGAGGAGCGCTGGGATAATATACTTGAACTGCGGACAGTTGCCCAGCAGTATCAGGAAATAGCCCCGCCCGAAGGGCTTTCGGCTTTTCTGGAAAGCGTGGCATTGGTATCAGATTTAGACAGCCTTGAAGAAGGTGTTTCGGCCGTTACCCTTATCACCCTGCATCAGGCCAAAGGGCTGGAATACCCGGTGGTTTTCATGGTGGGTATGGAAGAGGGTGTCCTGCCGCACAGCCGTTCGTTTGATGACCCCGCCCAGATGCAGGAAGAACGCCGCCTGTGTTATGTGGGTGTAACCCGTGCCCGCAAGCGGCTTTACCTGGTGCGGGCTTTCCGCCGCTCCCTTATGGGGCAGAGCAATGTAAACGAACCCTCACGTTATCTTAAGGATATACCCCAGAGTATCACCAAAGGCCGTGAAAAACAGCCCCCGCCCGGGCAGTATACTGCCGCTTCGGCAGCTTCACCTGTTATCAAACAGCATCTGCAAAGTGCGGGCATGCCCGTTAAGTCAGCGTCTCCTCCCGCCCCCAAACTGCTGGAACTGGAAGCGGGTGACAAGGTGCTGCACCCCCAGTTTGGCGAGGGGATTGTAACCAGTATCAACCGGGTGAAAAATGATGCCGAGGTTATGATATCTTTCCATTCGGTAGGCATGAAACGCCTGATGCTCAGCTTTGCCCGCCTGACCAAACTGGAAAACTAGGCAGTTTCTGCCGCCTGTTTCACCTTCACCTATTTACCAAACCCCGCTTAGAGTTTAGAATTAAATATATTTTCTAAGAAAGAAAGTATTTTATGCCTATAAAACTGCTGGACAAGGCAACTATTGCCCGCATAGCCGCCGGGGAGGTCATTGAAAGGCCGTCTTCCGTGGTCAAAGAGCTGCTGGAAAACTCTCTTGATGCCGGGGCTAAACGGGTGGATGTTGTTATCCGCGAAGGCGGTATTGGCTATATAGAAGTAAGTGATGACGGGTGCGGCATAGTTTTTTCGGAAGTTTTGCTGGCCTTTGAACGCCATGCCACCAGCAAGCTTTCCAGCTTTGAAGATATTTATGCTATCTCCAGTCTGGGTTTCAGGGGTGAAGCCCTGCCCAGTATTGCGGCGGTGGCAGATTTGGAAATGCTGACGGCTGCCCGAACTGAAGAAAGCGGTACTTATTTGTCTTTGTCCGGCGGCGAAATGGTAAAGCATACCCGTATGGCACGTTCACCCGGTACTACTATAAAGCTCGCCCGCCTTTTCAGCCGGGTGCCTGCCCGCCTGAAATTCCTTAAAACTCCCCAGCATGAAGCCTCCAAAGTGTCGGAAGTGGTGCTTAGTTACGCTTTGGCTTACCCTGAGGTTAAGTTTACTCTGAGCATTGACGGGCGGAATACCTTAAATACCCCCGGTAACGGCAAACTGCGGGATGCCGTGCTGGAAATATATGGAAACGACGTTGCGAGTAAAATGCTGGATTTGGAAACAGACTCTTACCGTTCAGCTGCCATAAATATCAGCGGTCTGGTAAGCCCGCCTGAAATCAGCCGTTCCAACCGTAATTCCCTCCATTTCTTTGTTAACCGCCGCCTTATTCAAAGCAGGGCTTTGCAAAAAGCGGCAGAACAGGCCTACAGCGGCTTGCTTATGGTGGGGCGTTACCCTCTGGGGGTTATAAATATATGGCTGGATGGGGCGCTGGTAGATGTAAATATTCACCCCACCAAGGCCGAAGTTAAATTTTCAGATGAAAGTGCCGTTTTTACCTCTGTCCAGCGGGCAGTCCGTTCGGCACTGGTGGAGAAGCCACCCATCCCTCATATAGCCGAAGAAGCGCCTGTTTACCGGCAGGAATCTGCCAGGCAAGAGCCAATCTGGGGTGAGACCCCAAAACCCGCCGGTACTGCCCAGCAGTATTTTTCACCTGTTATCCAGAGTGCTAAAACATCGGTTTTGCCGCTGCTGCGGCTGGTGGGGCAGATAGGCGGCCTTTACCTGCTGGCCGAAGGGCCGGATGGGCTTTACATAATAGACCAGCACGCCGCTCATGAGCGTATCCGTTACGAAGAAATTGCCTCACAAACCCCCTCTGAAAATGCGCGCCAGAGCCTTCTTGCTCCGTTTATACTGGAGCTAAACCCGGTGCAGGAAGCCATGATTGAAAAATGCAAATCAGAGCTGGGTTTAATGGGGTTTGAAATAGAAGAATTCGGCCGCAGGGTCTACCGTGTGCAATCAATCCCAGCCGGTTTTACCGCACCCCAGGCCAAAGCCCTTCTTTCAGAGCTTGTTGATAATCCCAAAGATGCCCCGGCAGAGATAAAGGAACGTTTACAGCGGCTGATGGCTTGCCATACCGCAGTTCGGGCAGGACAGGTGCTTAACGAGGCGGAGATGCGTGAACTGCTGCTGAAACTGGAGAAAACCGCTGTACCCGGCCACTGCCCTCACGGGCGCCCCACGATTGTAAAGATAGATTTCAGCCAGCTTGAAAAAGACTTCAAGCGTACTTAGTCGGTATCTGCCAGCGGCTCTTGGGGGCAGTCTTCCTCAGGGGTATTCCGTTCAAGTATTTCCTGCAGGGGTTTTTCCAGCAGCACCCCCGGCTGGATAAGCTCCCAGCGTACCATGCCGTCTTCTATAAGCTGGCGGATTTTCTTTTCGGAATCTGTCAGCTGGCAGTGCTTGCCGGTTTTTACTTCCACAATAACTATCTCACGGGGATTGCCCTGTGCCAGTCCCGGAAAGACTATAAGGTCTATGGGGCTGCCCAGAAAGCGGGCTTCGGTGGGGTCATATTTAAATTCGGGCAGGTAAGGGGTTAACTGTTCGGCAAAGCGGCCACCCAGAGTAGCACGGCTTTGGGCAACAGACTGTTTTTGTACCCGCTCCATATCTTTCTGCCAGAGGATTACCGCCGCATCCTGCCAGCGTTTAAACCGCTTTTCAAAAGACCAGCGCATATAATAATAAACCGCAAAAATGGAAAGTATGGCGGTAATAACTACAATAAGGGCTATGATTAGGGGAGTATCCATACTTTAAAACCTTTCTAGGTGGGTTTTAACTGCTGCCGTGTTTGGTCAGGGGCAGACCCTGGCGGCAAAGCGGGCAATCCTCCGGTTTGTAAGTAGTGGTGGCTGAACGCAGACAGCTGAAAACAGGGGCGTTAAACTGCAGAGCGGTATCAGAGCGGTCTACCAGTACGCCTATGCCTGCCACTTCACCCCCGGCTTTTTTAACCGCAGCCAGCACCTCGCGGACAGATTTGCCGGTGGTTAATATATCATCTACCACCAGCACTTTGGCTCCCGGTTTTATTACGAAACCCCGCCGGAAACCGCGCTCGCTGTCGGCAATTTTTTCGGCAAAAACACATTTCAGCCCCATCTGGCGGGCTATTTCATGGGCTAAAACTATACCCCCGGTGGTAGGGCCGGCTACCAGTTCTATCCCTTTGTCTTTGTAATGCTCGGCTATCATGCCGCAAAGCTGCTGGTTATATTCCGGGTTTTCAATGATTCTGAATTTTTCCCAGTAAATGGGGGAATGCAGTCCCGAAGTCAACAGGAAATGACCCTTCAGTATTGCTCCGGTCTTTTCAAAGAGTGTTTCTACGTCTTCCATAACTAATCCCGTTTCATTATGAGTAAAATAGGCAAAACAGATAAAAAGTGAAATTCACCCAGAGGCCAGACTGATACCCAGGCCTTGCCCACAATATCTTCCCTGGCCACAAAAAAACCGTAACGGGAGTCAAGGCTGACTACCCGGTTGTCTCCCATTACATAGTACTGCCCTTCCGGCACATAAACCTTGGCGGTAGGAAAAGCTTTGGGATAAACAACATACGGCTCGGATAAGGGTTGGTCATTTATATAGACTGTGCCGTCTTCTTTTACTTCTACCGAGTCACCCGGCAGCCCGATAATCCTCTTTATAAAGTCATTTTCATAAGAATACTGTTCCGGAGGGGGGAAAACGATAATATCGCCCCGCTGGGGTTCTCCGAACAGGTATGCAAGCTTATTTACCAGCAGGCGCTGTTCGTCTTTCAGGGTGGGGTCCATGCTGCTTCCGTCTACAATAGAGTAGGACAGGGTGACTTTTGATATTCCGAAGATAACCAAAGCTACCAGGATTATACCGGCTAGTTCCATCAGGAGGCTTTTCAAGTTTGCAGCATTCATCTGGGGCAAATTATACAACCTTTCTGATATTCATTCTACAAAAAATCCATCCAATTTTTTAAAACGCTGCTAACTTCTTTTTGGTTGGGGCGTTATATTATTTGAATATCAAGGAGGTAAGGATGGACAAAAAAATATTATTGCCTATAGTAAGCGGGTTACTGGTAGTTTCACTAGCCGGAGGCGTAGTGGGTTGTGCTGCCAGTACTACTGATGAAACAGATACAACGGACAGCCCCGGTGTTATCTGGAGCCAGCAGAATACCGGTGTCTGGGTAAACGGCAGCGGTGAGGTAGTTGTAAGCCCTGATGTAGCCATTTTGACCCTGGGGGTAGAGAGCATGGGTGCCAGTATTGATGCCGCCCAGGCCCAGGCCGCCCAGGCTATGAATGCCATTATAAACTCCCTCAAAGCCAACGGGGTGCTGGAAACCGATATCAAGACCAGCAGCTACTATATCTCTCCTGTTACCGAATGGGTTGATAACAGATCTACTATTATAGGTTACAGGGTAAGCAATCAGGCTGAGGTAAAAATCCGCCAGATTGCCCAGACCGGCAGTATTCTGGATGAGGCCGTCAGGGCTGGCGGAGATGACAGCCGGGTAAACGGGCTGTATTTCTCAATAGATGACCCCTCTGCCGCTTATGAACAGGCCCGCACTTTGGCTATTCAGGATGCCAAGGCCAGAGCCGAACAGATGGCTTCGGTAGCAGGTATATCTTTAGGTAAACTTATCTACATCACCGAAACCAGTAACTATATACCCCGCTGGGATTACTCCAAAGATACAGGTATGGTAAGCTCTGCTCCTGAAATTACTCCCATTAGTTCAGGGGAAACCACCGTAACGGTAACTGTCCAGGCTGTTTACAGTATAAAATAAACCCGGAATATCCAAGTCTAGCTGATTCGGAGCCGCTTTTTAGGCGGCTCCGGCTTTTTATATACGTATTACCCTGATATATAGTAAATCATTAAAACCAGTGCGGGTTTGCAAAAAATGAAGATTTGATGCTAGAATGCCAGCGCTATGAAATATATGTCTCAGGCTTTGTCGCTTGCTAAGTTGGCTATAGGTCAGGTCAGTCCTAACCCGGCGGTGGGGGCTGTCATTGTAAAAAACGGCGAAGTGGTTGGTCAGGGCTTTACCCAGCCGCCCGGCGGTGACCACGCTGAGATAGTAGCTTTGAAGCAGGCGGCTGAAAAGGCCAAAGGGGCTGCTTTATATGTGACTTTAGAGCCGTGCTGCCACCAGGGGCGGACCCCGCCCTGCACTGTGGCTATTATAGAATCAGGCATCAAAGAGGTTTATATTGCCACCCTGGATGATAATCCCTTGGTTTCCGGCAAGGGCAAAAAAGAGCTGGAAGATGCCGGCATAAAGGTTCATCTGGGCATGATGGAGCGTGAAGCCCGCCAGATGAATGAAGCCTATTTCAAGTATATTACCACCGGCATGCCCTTTGTGACTGCCAAATACGCCATGAGCCTTGACGGCAAAACGGGTACCCGCACCGGTGATTCCAAGTGGATTTCCAACGAGGAATCCCGTCATTTTGCCCATTATATCCGCCATATATCAGATGTGATTATGGCCGGGCTTAATACTATACTCAAAGATGACCCCCACCTGACAGCCAGAGTAAACTGCGGGCGGGGCGGCACTTCACATTGCCAGCCCACCAGAGTAATTATTGATGATAACGGCCGGGCACCTTTGAGTTCCAACGTTTTTCATGTTCCCGGCAATACCATTGTAGCTGTAGCCAAAGGGCTTACTCCCGAAGAGAAACAGGCGTATGATGAGGTCGGGGCAAAAGTGGTGGAAATGCCGGATGAACGGGGGCTGGTAGACTTAAAATCCCTGCTGCGTTATCTGGGGCAAAACGGGGTAACCAGTGTGCTGGTAGAGGGCGGCGGCATTGTGCTGGGTTCGCTTTTTGACCTTAAACTGGTGGACAAGGTTTTGGTATTTGTCGCCCCCATAATAATAGGCGGCAAGGACGCCAAGATACCGGTTGCAGGTTTGGGGGCGGAGCTGATTACAGACTCAGCCAAGCTTCGGGATATTACCACTACCGCATTCGGACAGGACGTGTTGATTTCCGGTTACGTTATTAAGGAGTAACCGTGTTTACAGGCATAGTTGAGGAACTTGGCTTTTTAAAAGCCCGAAACCCCGCTTATTTGCACATTGGGGCAAAGTTGGTGCTGGAATCACTGAAAGTGGGTGACAGCATAGCGGTCAATGGCGTCTGCCTGACAGTTACCAGTTTTGACAGTTCTTCTTTTCATGCGGATATCATGCCCGAAACCCTGCGTCTTTCCAATCTGGGCAAACTGTCTTCTAATTCACCTCTAAATCTGGAACGGGCACTTACTCTAAACAGCCGAATGGGCGGGCATCTGGTGCAGGGGCACGTAGACGGCACTGCCAGGTTAATTTCCTCCGTACCTGACGGCAGCGCCCGCCTGCTTACCTTTGAAACAGACCAAGACCTTACCCGTTATATGGTTCATAAGGGATTTGTGGCGGTCAACGGGGTCAGTTTAACTATTACAGATTTACAGGCAAAGCGTTTTTCCATTTCGCTGGTGAACCTGAGCGGCAAATCAACTAATCTGGGTCTGCTAAAGCCGGGGGATACGGTAAACATAGAAACTGATATAATAGGTAAATACGTGGAGAAACTGTGCCGGACAGAACGGGGTATAAGCCCGGAGTTTCTGGCCGAAAACGGTTTTTAAGCTATTTTAGTTTTTCAGGGGGAGTATATTTTATGCCTAATGCCCGTGTTGAAGATGCTATTGCAGATATAAAGGCCGGCCGTTTTGTTATTGTGGTAGATGACTATGACCGCGAAAATGAAGGTGATTTAGTCATGGCCTCTGAAATGGTCACGCCTGATGCCATAAATTTCATGGCAAAAAATGCCCGCGGCCTTATTTGTGTTTCACTCACTGCCGAAAGGCTTGAACAGCTGAAAATACCTATGATGGTTACGGAAAATACCTCGCCTTACAGCACCGGGTTCACCGTTTCGGTGGAAGCCCGTAAAAAAGTTACTACCGGTATTTCGGCGGCTGACCGGGCGGCTACAGTGCAGGTTCTGATAGACCCGGTGGCTACCCGTGAAGATATTGCCATGCCCGGACATATGTTTCCCCTGCGCGCCCGCGAGGGCGGGGTGCTGGTACGGGCGGGGCATACCGAAGCCTCTATGGATTTAACCCGGATGGCCGGGCTGTACCCTTCCGGCGTACTTTGCGAGATTATGAATGATGACGGCACTATGGCCCGTCTGCCCCAGCTTGAAGCGAAAGCCGCCGAATGGGCTATAAAGATAATAAGTGTTAAGGACATAATTTCCTACCGCCGCCGTACCGAAAAAATGGTTAAGAAGATAACCGAAGCCGAACTGCCTACTTCTCACGGCCAGTTTAAAGCGGTTGCCTATAAAAGCCAGTTTGATGCTGACGAACACATTGCTCTGGTAATGGGAGATATCTCCGGCCCGGAGCCGGTTTTGGTCAGGGTACACAGCGAATGTATCACCGGTGATGTTTTTGGCAGCAAGCGCTGTGATTGCGGTGAGCAGCTGGATATGGCGCTTAATCAAATAGCCAAAGCCGGGCGGGGAGTGCTGCTTTATATGCGGCAGGAAGGCCGCGGCATAGGCCTGCATAACAAGCTGTGCGCATATGCCCTGCAGGACAAGGGTTTGGATACGGTTGAGGCTAACATTGAACTTGGTTTTGCACCTGACCTGCGCGAATACGGTATAGGTGCTCAGATACTGGTAGATTTGGGCTTAAGTAAAATCCGGATGATGACCAATAACCCCAAAAAGGTGGTAGGTCTGGAGGGCTACGGTATTCAGGTAGTTGAGACCGTGCCTATTATCGTTGAACCTAACAGTTTTAACCGCCATTATCTGGAAACCAAACAGAAAAAAATGGGCCATCTGTTAAACGTAGACAAAACAAACTAAGAGATACATCTTAAGGAGTAGGCAAAATGGGTAAAGAGTTTTCGGGTGTTTTAAACGGGCAGGGTTTGAAAGTGGCTCTGGTGGTATCCCGCTTTAACGAATTTATTACTTCAAAGCTATTATCAGGGGCCAAAGACAGTCTGGAACGCCACGGGGTAAGTGCCGACAATACTGACGTAGCCTGGGTTCCGGGTGCTTTTGAAATTCCGCTTGTAGCCCAGAAACTGGCCAAGAGCGGCCGCTACGATGCGGTTATCTGTCTGGGGGCGGTTATCCGGGGCAGTACCCCCCATTTTGAATATGTATCCAGCGAAGTTTCCAAGGGTATTGCCAGAGTGGGGCTGGATGCGTCTTTGCCGGTGATATTCGGGGTTATAACCGCAGATAGCATTGAACAGGCCATTGAGCGGGCAGGCACCAAGATGGGCAACAAGGGCTTTGATGCTGCTACTCAGGCTATTGAAGTGGCCAATTTGATGAAAAACCTCGGCTAAGTAACTTTATAAACCATGTCTCCCGGCCGTACCCGGTCGCAGACTCTTATGCCAACACTATCGCCGGCTTTAGCCTCGGTAAGGTTGGCATGATTTATTTGGATGGAATCTACTTCCTGCTCAAAGTCAGTGGTATGGCCTTCTATACGTATAGTATCCCCCACTTTGAGCTGGTCTATCAGGTCTATGCCGGCCACCCCGGGATGGGCAAAATAATCGGAAACCGTACCTACCAGCAGTTCAGGCATTTTCTTCTCTGTTTCCGCCCTCTCGTTTTCAGTATAAAACCGCATACACCCGCAGGCAATACCCTTGCCCGAAAACCCGCTAAATGTTTTGACATGTTCTGCTTTCTTACTTATAATGGGTTAAATCTGAACGGAGGTATCACTTGGCAAACAAAGACAAGCCCTCCATGAAAAAGCACAGTGACGATATAAGCCTGGACGATATCAATAACCGTCTGGAGCTTTTTGACCAAAGGCTGGATAATATTGATTCGGTAGTTTCAGCAGTGGTTGAACGGGTGATGAGCCAGCCGATAACTATATCCACTACTTGCCCCCACTGCGGCAAGAATCTGGATATTGCTCTGGTAGGCAACCGCAGACCCACTGTATCCAAGTAGATTTTCCTGCATCACTTTTCATTATCATGTTATGGGAGGTATGTACATATGCAAATGACAGGTACGCTCAGTCAGTTCCGTTATGATGTCTTTAAGCGGCGTAGTGCTTTAAATATATGGGCTAAAATCGGCCTTACTCTGGCGGCTGCGGGGTTGATTGCCCTGTCCGCCCAGATAAAACTGCCCCTGCCGTGGACTCCCATACCTGTTACTCTGCATACTTTTGCCATCTTGCTTTCAGCTGTTTTGCTGGGACGCTGGTGGGGTGGTGCGGCTGTTGCCATATACGCAGCGGCCGGTTGGGCGGGTATGCCTGTTTTCAACGGCTGGAGTGCCGGTGTAACCGCTACAGCCGGTTATCTGGTAGGATTTGTTTGCCTGTCTCTTTTCCTGGGCTATTTTGCTGACAGATATATCCGGGCGCGCAGCTTTACCACCATGTTTGGCCTGATGCTATTTGCAAACTTTGCACTGGTATATATACCCGGTCTTTTCTGGCTTAATTACTGGCTGTCAGCTGTCGTCGGTCAGCCAGTCAGCTTTACTGCTTTGCTGTCTATGGGGCTGGTGCCTTTTATTGCCGGGGATATCATCAAGATAGGTGTTGCCGCCCTTATTGTAAAGGGTGTCACCCCTAAAAAGGCTTTCGGTAATGAACTGGATGCCCATAAAATGGCGGGTTGGAATATCTTCTAAGTCTTATTTGACGCTAAGGTGCTAAGCTAGTAAAATATGTGTCTCTTGGGCGGTTAGCTCAGTTGGTTAGAGCGCAGCGTTGACATCGCTGAGGTCAGTGGTTCGACCCCACTACCGCCCACCATTCTGTACTATAGACAGCACCCTCTTATCCGTACTTATTTCCGCCGCCTGTGCAAAGCATTCCAGCTTAACTTCGTTATCTCTGATGCGTATTTTTTTACAAAACCCCTATAGACTGCACGTTCTGCCTTTTCAATATATAGTTAACTCACCGCAAAGCTTGTAAGAGCGGCTGTGCCGGGGTAACAACCGGATTAAGTGTCTGCTTCTGCCGGCCCTGCTTCAAATTGGCTGTTATATAGCGAAGCATAAAATCCGTTTGCTTCAAGCAGTGTTTCATGGCTGCCCTGTTCTACAATTGCACCGTCTTTCATTACCAGTATGATATCTGCATTACGGATTGTGGACAGGCGGTGGGCAATTATGAATGCGGTACGGCCTTTCATCAGATTTTCCATAGCCTGCTGTATCAGCATTTCGGTTCTGGTATCTACCGAGCTGGTAGCTTCGTCCAAAATTAAAATCTTGGGGTTGGCCAAAACGGCTCTGGCAATGGTCAGCAACTGTTTTTGACCTTGGGAAATATTGCTGGACTCCTCGTTCATTATCATTTCATACCCGCTGGGCAGGGTGTGTATAAAATGGTCTACGTAGGCAGTTTTGGCTGCGGTATAAACCTCTTCGTCAGTTGCGTCCAGCTTGCCGAAGCGGATATTATCCATAATGCTACCATTAAAGAGCCATGTATCCTGAAGTACCATGCCGAAAGCACTCCGGTATTCCTGTCTCTTTATATCCTGGATATTTACCCCGTCTACCAGAATCGCCCCGCTGTTTACGTCGTAAAAGCGCATCAGCAGTTTGACCATGGTGGTTTTCCCCGCACCCGTAGGGCCTACAATGGCTACCCGCTGGCCGGGTTTTATATCCGCATTAAAATCTTTAATTATAGTTTTAGCCGGGCTGTAGCCAAAGGACACATCTTTAAAGCTGACAGCACCTGAAATATCCTTCAGGCTAACCGGGTTAGACGGTTCGGGTACTTCCTCGTCTTCTCCCAGAAATTCAAAAATACGCTCGGCCGCTGCCGCTGTAGACTGGAGTACGTTCACAATATTGGCGGTTTGTGCCAGCGGCTGGGTAAATGACCTGACATACTGGACAAAGGCCAGTATGTCACCTACCTGAATAGTTTTTTGTATGGCCAAAAAGCCGCCCAGAATACATACAACCACATAACTCAGGTTGCCTATGAAGTTCATCATGGGCATCATAATGCTGGATAAAAACTGGGCTTTCCAGGATGCACCGTATAGCTCTTCATTCAGCCCTTTGAATTTGGCTATGGATTTTGCCTCACCGTTAAAGGCTTTCATGACATTGTGGGCGGAATACATTTCTTCCACATGGCCGTTTATATGACCCAGATAGTCCTGTTGTTTGCGGAAATATTTTTGGGACCGCCCGACTATCATGGAAATCAGGCCTATAGAGATGGGGACTATTATCAGCGAAGCCAGTGCCATAATCCAGTTTATAGTAAACATCATCACCAGCACGCCCAGTATGGTAACTATAGAGGTAACCATTTGCGACATGCTTTGGGTCAGGGTGTTGGATATCAAATCAACATCGTTGGTTACGTGGCTCAGCACTTCGCCGTAGGTCTTGTTGTCAAAGAATTTCATTGGCAGGCGGTTTATTTTTTCAGCTATCTGCTTGCGCAGGTCATAGGTAACCTTGATGGATACGCCGGTCATTATGTAGCCCATAATATAGCTGCATATGGCACTGATTACGTACAGCCCGACCAGAATCAGTACGATATTGCCGATATAGGTAAAATCAATGCCGGCACCGGCTGCATTAGTAACTTTGCTGACCAAACCTTCAAAAAGCTTGGTGGTTGCATTGCCTAACAGTTTCGGGCCGATAATAGTAAATACTGTACCCAAAATGGCTAATACCAGAGCAATAATAAGCGGAAAGCGGTATGGTGTCAGGTATTTCAAAAGGCTGGCCATGGTGTCCTTAAAATTTCTGGCCTTTTCACCTGATTGTGCCATCCGCATTCCGCCCATAGGCCCGCCGCCCATGTGCATGCCGCCGCCCATAGGTCTGCCGCCCATCGGCATTCGTAACTGAGGGGTATTTCTGTTCTGGCTCATGCTGATAACTCCTCCGTGGATAGCTGTGAGAGGGCCAATTCGCGGTATACCGTGCAGTTTTCCATCAGCTCTTTGTGGGTGCCTTTTCCGGCAATCCGCCCGTTGTCCAGCACGATAATCTGTTCGGCATGCATAACGGTATTTATCCTTTGGGCTACAATTAAGACCGTAGCATTGTGAGTTTCTTTTTTAAGGGCTTTTCTCAGAGCTGCATCTGTCTTGAAATCAATGGCGGAAAAGCTGTCATCAAAGATATATACTTCAGGTTGTTTAGCTATGGCTCTGGCAATAGCCATTCTTTGTTTTTGACCGCCGGATATATTTGCCCCTCCCTGTGATATAGGTGTTTGGAGGCCGTTTTCGGCGGTGTCAATATATTCTGTCAGCTGGGCTATCCGGGCGGCTTTCTTTAGCCAGTCTTCATCCGCATTTTCATCTCCATACCCTATATTGCTCTCTATAGTGCCGGAGAATAAGCTGGCTTTTTGGGGGATGTATCCGATTTTATCCCGCAAGGCATACTGGGTGACACTGCGGATGTCCGTGTTATCTATCAAAATCTGGCCTTCGGTTATATCGTAAAAGCGGGGAATGAGATTAACCAGAGTTGATTTGCCGCTGCCTGTGCCGCCTACAATGGCGGTAGTTTGCCCGAGTTTGGTAGCAAAAGAAATATCCTTCAGGACATAATCATCTGCGCCGGGGTATTTAAAACCTACCTTTTGAAATTCCACTTTGCCTCTGGTGTCGGTATCAAAGCTTATGGGGTTTTCGGGGTCCTTGATGTCCGGTTCAGTTTCCAGTACCTCCGCAATGCGTTGGGCGGATACGGTAGCTCTGGGCATCATGACAAATACCATGGAGACCATAAGGAAGGCCATAATAATCTGCATGGAGTATTGCATAAATGCCATCATATTGCCTACCTGCATGGCACCTGCATCTATCTGATGTGCTCCCACCCAGATAATCAGCACCCCCACCCCGTTCATTATCAGCATCATGGCCGGCATCATAAATACCATTATCCGGTTGATAAACAGAGATGTTTTAGTAAGGTCTGCGTTGGCTTTTTCAAATTTCGTTTCTTCCAGTTGCTGCTTGTTAAATGCTCGCACAACCATCAGCCCGCTTAGCATCTCACGGGTAACCAGATTTAATTTATCAACAAACTTCTGGATTATTCTGAACTTGGGTATTGCTACAGCGAAAACCACGCTTATCATAGCCAGTATCGCCATTACGGCGGAGGCAATAATCCATGACATGGATACATCCTGCCCCAGGGCTTTGATTATGCCGCCTACACCCATAATAGGGGCGTAGAACACGATTCTGAGCAGCATGACCAGTATCATTTGTATCTGCTGGATATCATTGGTAGAGCGGGTTATAAGAGAGGCCGTAGAAAATTTATCAAATTCACTGTTGGAATAACTTTCCACCTTGGTAAAAACCTTGCGGCGGGTGTCCCTGCCGAAGCCGGCGGCTACCCTTGCGGACAGAAATCCTACCGTAACCGAAAGGGTTACACTAACCAGTGTAAGCAGCAGCATCAGCCCGCCGATTCTGAACATATAGTTCATTTGCAGCCTGTTCAGGTCAATGCCGATAGTTTGATACTCTGTGGCCAGATAACTTACGGCGGATTGGGCAACCATACTTTCGGGTATAGCGGACAGATGGCTTTTGGCACTCTGGATAATGGCATCAAGCTGTTCTGCCGGTAAATTTGCCAGTACTTCAAATATATCTGCTCCGTCAGGCAATTCAAACTGGCCGCCCAGAATATCAGCTGCCGTCCCGTTTTCAATATACGATACCATCAGTATCGGCAGAGGCATAACGGTGTTTAAGCGGTTCAGGGCATTTTCATCATCAGTATTCAGCTTATATATAGGTTCGTTTGCCAAACCGGGATAGGACTCCAGGTATTGGTTATATTCAGCGGCAGACAATAAATTTTTATCCAGCAGTATGTAGTACCCGGTGACTGCTGCCTTGTCTTCACTGTCTACAAAAAGGAGTATGCGGGACATTTCGCTGGAACGTATGGCTGTAGGGGTGGCGTTTTCAATGCCCTGTTGCTGTACGCCTATGTTTATAATTTTTGACATAAGGTCCGGCAAGGACAAGTCACTCATGGCCTGACCCAGCAGCAGGATAAAAATAAATATGACAGACAGGGTAAACGGTTTGAGTGACTTAATTAATTTCCACAAGGGTATCTCCTTCTGATACAAAGGCAATATATCTGTTACTGGGCTAAAACATTTCTTCTTTGGTAATTATTTCGGGGTTTACCTTGGCCATTATTCTGGTGATTTCTTTAAGTTCATCAGTATTCAGGGCATCAAATTTTTTAGCTGCAGAGTTGAAAAGTACATTTTTGAACTGATGGATTTCATTTCTGGCAGACGGGGTCAGCTTTATCTTTATACTGCGTCTGTCAGCCGGGTCTGTTTCCCGTGTTATCAGTTTTTTATCAACCAGGGTATTTATAAATTGGGTGATAGCACCGGGGGTTACTGAAGTCAGGCGGGCTAGCTCCTTGACGGATATTCCCGAATCACTGTACCTGCTTATTATCAAGACCAATCTGGCCTGGGGAGGGCTGAGGGAGGGCTTTATGACCGAAGCATCCCGCTGAACATTTTTCATTAAAGAAAACATACGGAGCAGCAGCCGCTGTAACAGCTCATACCTTGCAGTATCGGATTCTCCCGGAAACTGTTTTTCAGGCATCTCCCTTTAGAAACCCGCCCTTTATAGTTTAGTTACTATATAATTTAGTATCTAAACAGATATTTGTCAAGAGAATGTTTGGTTTGAGCAAAAAACCATTTGGTTTAAAGGCCGGTAGTGCTAATATTCTGGTATGGGTGATTTGACTGACCGGGTTGTTCTGCACGGAAAACCGCCGTACGCTTTGATGTTTTTGCACGGTGGGCCGGGTGCAGGCGGGGAACTGGCTCACTTGGCAGAGGATATAAGCCCAATAAAGGGGGTTATTGAGCCGCGTCTTTACAGTCTCAGCATAAAGGAGCAGATAGATTATCTGCGGGACATTATTGCCCGTACGGGGCAACAAAAAGTAGTGCTGTTGGGTTATTCATGGGGGGCGTGGCTGGGCATTATGCTGGCAGCGGCCTGCCCGCAGTATATTTCAAAACTGATACTGGTATCTTGCCCGCCATTCCGTCAGGCAGAGGCAAATGGCATTGCTGATATCCGCCTGGGGCGGCTGAATACAGAACAGAAGAGTAGATTAACAGCTTTAAACCGGCTGCTGGCTGAAGCTGATAATACTGCTGTTGCTGACGGGGCTATGGCTGAAATAGGGGAACTGTTTCTGCAGGCGGATACCTATTCTTCTCTGAATCTGCCTGATACAGCGGCAGAGTGCAGTTACCAAACATATAAATCTGTCTGGCAGGAAGCACTTGCTTTGCGGCAGGGAAATAAATTTGCAGGGTATCTGGCTTTGCTGAAATGCCCGGTGGTTGCTATCCACGGGGATTATGACTCTCACCCGGCAAAACCGGTCTTTGAATATTTAGCAGACAATCTGACCGGGTTTTCATCGGTTTTGCTCAGATGGTGCGGTCACTGCCCGTGGCATGAGCAGTATGCGCGGCAAGAATTTATGGCGGTACTGAAACAGGAAATCTGATATTACTAAAGGTCTGTTGAAAGCCTGTGTTTATCGTGGGCGTTATTTCTTTGCAGCCGTTCAGGCTTCGCTGACTGGTTCAGGCAGAGTTTGGCTGGGTAGTTCCGGTGCTACTTTCTCGTCCGGAAAGGGTACTATGACCGGGATATTCATGTATTCCATGATATGAACATGAATACGGTAAACCGATTCAATATTTTCAGGTGTCATGGTCTCCAACCCGCCGTAAGAGAATATGCGGGAGTTTTTCAGGAAGATAAAACGGTCACAGTAGCGGATAGCCAGATTAAGGTCATGCAGAATTATGGCAACACAGGTATTATGTTCTTTTGCAATGCTTTTTACTATCCGTAGTACTTCGTGCTGGTTACGCGGGTCAAGGTTGCTGGTAGGTTCGTCAAGCAGCAGCAGTTTCGGCTCTTGAGCCAGTGCCCTTGCCAGCATGACCTTCTGAGCCTCACCGCCCGAAAGGCTGGAGACATTACGCAGGGCAAAGTCTTCCAGTTTCATTTTCTGCATTATATCGTATACAATCCGCCGGTCTTCCAGAGATGCATCCCACTTGATGTAGGGTTTACGCCCCAGCAGAATAGTGTCAAATACGGTCATGTTTATAGCCCGGTTGTTCTGGGGTACATAAGCAATATTCTGGGCTATAGCGTTACTGCTCATATCAAAAATACTTTGACTGTTAACCATTACCACCCCCTTCTGGGCGGGGCAAATACGGTTTATACACTTTAGCAGAGTGCTTTTACCTGCCCCGTTGGTGCCCAGAATGGCAATACAGCGGTTATCCTGAATGTCAAAGCTGATATCCTCCAGCACGTTTTTGCCGGCCTTGTTATAGGCAAAGCTGACATCATTTATTTCAATCATTGCTCTTAAACCCCCTGAATAAAAGGAACAGAAATAGCGGAGCACCCAGGAATGAGGTGATGGCGCCTATCGGCAGTATAACGGGAGCAATAACCAGCCGGCCGAAAGTATCAGCCAGAACCAGCAGCAAAGCCCCGGCGGCTGCGGAGCAGGGAATAAGATAACGGTAATCGTTGCCCACAAAGCGGCGCATAATATGGGGGGCAACCAGACCCACAAAGCTGATAATTCCTACAAAAGAGACCGCCACCGCTGCGGTCAGCGTGCAGATGCACATACTGATAAGCATAACTGCCCGGGTATTGACCCCCAGACTTTTGGCCGTGTCTGTTCCGCCTTCCATGGCATTATAGTTCCAGCGGTTAAGCAGGAAATAGGTTATGGAAACTGCAAATACAATGGCAAGTATCAAAATCTCTGTCCAGCTGGCTGCCCCCATGTTGCCGAATGTCCAGAAAACCACCGAACTGATTTTGGTTTCATCAGCAAAATACTGGAGGAGTGTTGTGCCGCCGGTAAACAGAGAGCTTAAGGCAACCCCGGCCAGAATAAGCCCGCCCGGCCCCAAATCTTTTTTAAGCTGGGACAAAAGTATGACTACAAAGGTGGACAAAGAACCGCAGATAAAGGCACACAGGGTTACAATATAGGGGTTATTTATGGAAACCGCCGTAGCGGCGGAGTCTGAATTAACCACTCCGCCGCCAAAGACTATAATACCCACGGCTGCCCCGAAGGCTGCCCCATGGGAGACACCCAGTGTGGAGGCTGAGGCCAGGGGGTTGCGCAGGACGCATTGCATTACTGCCCCCGAAACTGCCAGAATTGCCCCCACCGCAATAGCGGCCACCACCCGCGGCAGCCTTATATTAAAGATAACCATCTGGGACAGGTCTGAGCCATTTCCGAACAGGGTTTTGACTACGTCCGGCAGGGTAATATGTAAAGACCCTGCCCCCACGGCGAAAAGGGCGGCCACCACTGTTGCCACTGCGGCAATCAGGAATACCAGCCTTTTCCGCCTCAGAAAGGCATTATATAAATGAAATTGATTAGTCCGGTTTTCTTCCATCAATCCTAACCAAGGGTTACTTTGCCGTAACCAGCCCCGGCAGACTCTAAGATACTCAGGTAGTTGTCAATACCCAGGAAAAAGCTGAAAATTTCATTAGCCTTCTGGTTGAAGTCTATGTCGCTGAACTGTTCCGGATAGAGCAGGCTGGCCACATAATAGGCGTTTACAATGGGTATTTCAAGGTTGGAATAGTATGAAGTAGAGCTGGGATATTGATAAAGATTACCGCTCTGCACTGCAGTCAGCTGGGCATATAAGCCCGGATTGTCATTATAGTCAGCCCTGACCAGACCAACACCGCCGCTGTCCAGGAATATGTACTGGGGATTCCAGACAATAATCTGCTCTTTGTCAATCAGCAAAGCACCGGAAGTGTTGGATAGGCCTTCGGTAACGTCGTTAGCGGAAATAACCTCAAAAACTGCATATTTGGTATATACTCCGTCCAAACCGTGCATGCCCTTGAAGGTAGCTGCCGCTCCCAGAACCGAGGGTTTGCCCTGGTCCGGAATACCGGCAGTTCTGGTGGCCAAATCAGCCAGGCAGTCATTTATATAAGTAATAACGGCTTCAGCCCGGGCTCCTACGCCGCAGACATTTCCCAGCAGCCGGAGCGCATCTTCATAATCAGTCCCGAATAAAGTGCCCATAGGCACTGCCACTACCGGAATACCGGTTTTGGTCTGGATTTCATCAGCCAGTTCTTTGGTATAAGAACACAGGATTACGTCCGGGTCACAGCTGATAATTTCTTCCGGATAATAGTCAGTTGCTCCGGCGGCATCTGTACCCACCAGGGGTACATTAGCCCATACGTCTTTGTTGGCATAAGCGTATGCGGTAACCGGGGTAACATTGCTGGCATCCATGCCGCCCAGTCCCACTACCTTGTCCGCCAGACCCAGATAACTAATCATCCGGGGGGTATTACCCAGCGGGACAATCTTCTCTACTACGGTGGGGATTTCAACCGTACGCCCCACACTGTCAGTAATAGTACGGGTTGAGGTGTTGTCTGAAGGGTCATCTGTTTGGCTATCTCCGCAGCCAGCCACTGTGCAGGCTACCAGCGAGAGTGCCAGTATAAAAGGGATAACTTTTTTCATAACTGCACTTACCTTTCTTTGTGTTTTTCATTGCTGCTTATCTGCAGGGAGTAAGCAGGATTAACCGCTTAATATAGGCTTTACTTACGTTACCAGCCCCGGTCATAGGTGGTAAAACAATCCAGACAGACTGTCTTACCGTTCTGAAAGCGCATTTTGTGTTCCGGTGCGCCCTCTCCGCAGACATCACATACCAGAGTCTGAAAGAGCCTGGCCCTTTCCGGCAGGTCTTTCTTGGGCTCTGAAAAGCTGAAGATTTCATCCAGCGGGGCACTTAGGAGGTGTGCCTGCCACTGGGGACGTTCCATTCCGTTATTCTTGCCCGGCTTAAGGCAGACCCTCAGTTTTTTGCCGTCTGTCCGGTTGTAAAAAGAGAACGCCTGCTTGCCGGTTCCCCGGTAAATAAGGTTGCCCTTGCCCATAGTGCAGCTCAGCAGGGCTTGCACGGCATCCACCCCGCAGGCATCGTTTTCGGTAATGCATACAATCTGTTCATCTTCCGAAGTGCCGATGCCCAGCTTTTCAATAGCCGCTTCACACGCCCGGAAGCCGATGGCCAGACCGGGGCATTCATGGCCGTGAAAGGCTACTGCCTTTTTCCAGAGTTTTTCATCCATAGAGTTTTGTACCTCCTGTTAGTTTCGGCCTTAAGACCTTTAGATATTGATATTAATATCAAATGCAACTAGTTGCATGTACAATGGATTGCATTATACACCGCTTATTTACGGCTGTCAAAGGTTTGGGGGTTAGAAAAACTGCTTGCAAATTTTACCTATATATAAATAGGTATGCGGGGCGCCCGGTCTTTTGCAGAGGATATTTGTTTTGAGGCGTTAACGCTTTGAGAAGATAGGCACGATAAACATCATCCTGCTTACCGGCTCTACTCTGGAGACACCCTCTCTTGCTTCGTCGTATATCACACTGACCGAGGCTAAGAATGTAGCTTTACAGGAATTGGATATACGGAGTGCAGTACACCCCGAATGGCAGGCAACCGGAACGGGAACAGACCAGATAATCAGCGTATCAGGCGGGGATGACAAGTATACCTATGTGGGTGGTCATACCAAACTGGGGGAGATGATGGCCAAAGCCGCAACTCAGGCAGTCAAACAGGCCGTCAGAAACTGTAGAGGATACTAACGGAAAACTGGAGATAAAGGGTTAAGACGCAAAAGTCAGGTACTTGTATCCGGATTAAGCGCCTTAACCCCAGCTAATTCAGGCTGTTAGCCGCTATTTTGGGTTATTTTTAATTTAATTGCTTTTTCATGGCAGGCACTTACGCAAGTGCCGCAGCCTTCACAGCGTTCTGGGTGGACTAATCTGGCTTGTTTGCTGCCATGAGCAGATACTTTGAGTCTGGCGAAAAATGGGAGCTGGGCTTTATCTTCGGCGGATAATTTATATATTTCAAATACACCATTGGGGCAAGCCACGGTGCATTCTCCGTCCCCTTCACATTTAGAAGTATTTATTACCGGAATAAAATCACCCGGGTTGTGTCTAGTGGTTAGCGTCTGATTGTTTGACTGCATTTTTTGCCTTTCTGAATTCAAATGGATTTATAGTGTTAACGGCTTTATTATCACTGCCCGCAGGCAAAATAATCCTATGGGGTAAAGAAATATCTGGCTGAAGGTCTTACTAATTTTCAAATCAACCGCTTATCCCCAAACCGCTAAGGCAAGTTTTCTTCGGTAGCCGGTGCGGGGTTTATTTTGCTGACCAGATTGACTAGTGTTTTCATTTCTTCGGTATTCAGCGCCCCAAATTTTCGGGCGGCTGAATTGAAGAAATCTTTTTTCAGGTTTTGGATCTCCTTTTCGGCTGGCGGGGTTAGTTTTATCTTGATACTGCGCCTGTCCGCTGGGTCTGTTTCCCGGGTTATCAGGTTTTTATCAATCAACCCATTTATAAACTGAGTGACAGCACCCGGGGTAATTGACATTAGGCGGGCTAATTCCTTTACGGATATACCTGAATCACTGTGCCGGCTGATTATAAAAATCAACCGGGCTTGGGGCGGGCTGAGATGCGGGTGTGTGGCAGATACGTCCCGCTTAATATGATGTATAAGTACATGCATATGCTCGAGAATCTGCTGGGTAAGCTCATCCCTTTCGGTGTCTGCTTTAATCCGGTTGTGCTGGTCTGTCATGTTCTTGTGCTGCCTGCCAAGTAGTAGTTTGACTGTTAAATAATTTAGTAGCTAAACAGATGTTTGTCAACCCCCTGAAAATCCGGGGTAGTTTGTTGTTATTATATTTTACGTTTGCATGGTTATAAATATTACGGCCGTGTTACATTATTTTTTAAGATAAGATGTAATAAAACGGTAATATACCGGTAATAATTGACTGTTATCATAGATTTATGATGAACAGAAAGTTACCGGATAATACCCCGAAACTGGCGCTCATCGGCTGTTCCGATATTTTGCCCAACGGGCTTGAAAATGACCTGACTGAGGCCGGTTATTCCTGCCTGAGTTTTGATTTTTCGCTGGTTAAGCTGCTGGAAAACAGCACCGAACCGCTGGATGCGGTAATTATCTGCCTTATTGATTGGGATGACGACCGTCTTGAGGCCTGTGAGAAACTTTTGGGCGGAAAGGTTTTTACCCCTGATATACCCCTGGTGGCGGTGGTGAATGAAAAGACCATGCGCAAAATTCCCCGCCAGTTTGAGTTTGATGAAATTATCATCACGCCTTACAGCCGCCCGGAAATGGAATTCCGGCTGGGGCGGATTATTTACCAGTTCCGGCAGAAAGTCAGCCGGAATATTATAGAGATAGATGACATTTCAATAACTTTGGACAGTTATGAGGTCAGGGTCAAAGACCGTTTGCTTAGCCTGACGCTTAAAGAGTATGAGCTGCTGAAATACCTGGCTTCCAACCGGGGGCGGGTCTATACCCGCGAATCTCTGCTGGAGACTATCTGGGGGTTTGACTATTACGGCGGCACCCGCACCGTAGACGTGCATATCCGGCGTCTGCGTTCCAAAATAGGTGACTTTAACGAGAAATATATCAAGACGGTCAGAGGGGTGGGATACACCTTCCGCGCTGCCCGTCTGCCGGTTGCCTAGCCTGTTTACCTGCCGGAAACATTCAAGAAACAAACATTTTAACTGCCATTAATTAGCTGGCAACACTGCTTTTGTATAGTAAATATATTAAAAGCAGGGCTGGATTATTGGAAGCCACTAACTCTCAGGATATCTAAATCCCGGCCGGTTAGTTTTCTGAGGAAAGCTATTTCACATTCCTTGGCCCTGAAGAGGAGACAAATTTTATGAAGAGAATGGTTAACCGTATTTTACCCCGGTTTGTGGCTGTTTTTGCGGTAATGGGGGTGTTGGTTTTTTCCGGCTGTTCCCCGGCTGAGGAAGACCATGCAGCTGTTGAAATCAGTATTTCCGCCGCCGCCAGCATGACTGATGCCCTCCAGGAGATTAATGCCCTGTACATGCAGGAAAACAGCTGGGTTACTTTGAGTGTCAACTTTGCTTCTTCCGGTACTTTGCAGAAGCAGATTGAAAACGGGGCTCCGGTAGATGTATTCATCTCGGCGGCACCCGCCCAGATGAATGCCCTGGAAGAAGGCGGTTTTCTGGTAGATTCCAGCCGCCGCAATCTCTTGAATAATAAGATTGTTCTGATTGTCCCGGCTGATAGTACCCTGGGGATGGACAGTTTTATGGATCTGCTGGATTCAGGCGTGGTGCGCATTGCCCTGGGTGACCCGGAATTTGTACCGGCGGGAACTTACGGTAAAAAGGCTTTGGAGATACTGGGTATTTATGACCAGCTGCTGCCCAAGCTGATTTTAGGCAGTGATGTCCGTCAGGTTCTGGGCTATGTGGAAGGCGCTAATGTGGAAGCCGGTATTGTTTATTCCACTGATGCTGCCATTACAGATGGTGTAGTGATAGTAGCCGAAGCCCCGGCTGAGGTGAATACCCTGATTGTATACCCTGCCGCCATTATAAAGGGCTGCCAGGATATTGAAGCTGCCCAGGCATATATAGATTTTCTTTTCGGGCAGGAGGCGGCTGCTATCTTTGCCGAATACGGCTTTAGTTTAGCTGAGGGCTAAGCTCTTAAATTAACTTATTGGAAGCGGATGTGGATTCATATCTTTTACCACTGTGGATATCATGCAAAACGGTTCTGGTTACTACCGCCATAACCTTTGTTCTGGGTATTGCGGTAGCCCGCTGGATGGCCAGATACTCAGGCAAATACAAGGGCATGATAGACGGGATTTTTATCCTGCCGCTGGTGCTTCCGCCTACGGTGGTCGGTTTCGGCCTGCTGATGCTGTTCGGCAAAAACGGGCCGCTGGGAGAATTCCTATCGCTGTTTGATATGACGGTAGTATTCTCCTGGCCGGCCACCGTAATCGCCGCCGTTATCATGACCTTCCCGCTTATGTATATGTCCGCCAGAGCGGGTTTTGAGCAGGTGGATGTAAATATTGAAAATGCCGCCCGGACACTGGGTGCTAGCGAGTGGCGGGTTTTCTGGACTATTACCATGCCGGCTGCCCGCCCGGCTATTATGGCGGCTACTGTGCTGGCGTTTGCCCGGGCACTGGGTGAATTCGGGGCTACCCTGATGCTGGCCGGAAATATACCCGGCAAGACCACCACTATTCCGGTGGCTATTTATTTCAATATTCAGGCCGGACATACGGATAAAGCTATGGTGCTGGTCTTTATTGTACTGGCCATTTCTTTTGTATCACTGGCGGCTTTGACTTACTGGAAGCTGAAAATACCGGCCAAACCCTAAAACGGCGGTAAGGCGGCTGAAATGGCTTTGAGGAGGGGGTAAATGCTTGAAGTTAACATAAAAAAGAAACTGCCCGGTTTTGATTTGGAGGTGGCTTTTTCGGCTGACAGCGGGATAATGGCTATGCTGGGGCCTTCCGGTTCCGGCAAAACCATGACCCTGCAGTGTGTTGCCGGGCTTACTCAGGTTGACGAAGGGTATATAAATCTGAACGGGGAAGTCCTGCTGGATACCTCCCGCAAGATTGATATCCGCCCTCAGGTACGCCGGGTGGGATTTGTTTTCCAAAACTATGCCCTTTTCCCTCACCTTACCGTCAGGGATAACATTGCTTATGGTATACGGCATCTGGAAAAGGCCGAAAGTGACGGCATTATCACCCGCCTGATGGAAAATATGCATATAGCCTCTCTGGGGCATCGTTTTCCCAGCCAGCTGTCTGCCGGGCAGCAGCAGCGGGTAGCTTTGGCCAGAGCCATTGCCCCCGAACCCAGGGTACTCCTGCTGGATGAGCCTTTTTCGGCTTTGGACGCGGTGGTTAAGGAGAGTCTGGAAATAGAGCTGCTTAGCCTTCAGCAGTTTTACAAGGGCATTATTATTCTGGTTACCCATAATTTTGCCGAAGGCTACCGGATGTCATCCAAAATGGCCATATATGAATCCGGGCGGATAGCCCAGTGCGGGGACAAAGGCAAGATAGTCGGTTCTCCGGCTAATCTGACGGTAGCCGGTTTGATGGGCTTTAAAAACCTGCTGGTAGGGACAGTCAGCCAGATAATCGGACCGGATTTATATCTGGAAGTACCCGGCCTTAGCCTGTTCAAGATACGTCTGCCCGAACAGATGCAACTGGCGGTAGGTATGCGTCTTACTTTGGGTATCCGCTCTGAATTTGTCCGGGTGTCTGCGGCCGCCGAAGAAAACAGCCTGCCGGGGGTGGTCAGCGGAGTGATAAATGAAGTCGCTTCAACCCGCTGTTTCTTTTCCGCCGGTGCAAATTTGCAGTATACCTTTGAAGCCTTTCTTCCCCCTCCGGCGGATGCTTCCCTTAAAGTGGGCAGCCGCCTCAATTTCTGTTTCCCCCCGGAGCATCTGGTAGTAGTTGGACAGGCAGGGGAAACAGCCCAAACCGGCAGCCTGGCTGGTTGATTAGAATCTGGTTTTTCTCGCTGGTACTTTTCTGCTTGCGGCCAGTTTACCTTTTGGAAATCTGCGGGAAACAAATATTTTACCTGACAGAAACCGTGCGGCAATACAGAATTGGTAAAGTGAGAATGTCTTAAAAAATTCAGGCAAATAGTGCTTACAATCTCAAGGAGGTTTGAAATGAGGAAGGTGGCTATCTACGGCAAGGGAGGTATCGGCAAGTCAACGACCACCCAGAATACGGTGGCGGCTCTGGCCGAAATGGGACGCAAGGTACTGGTGGTGGGCTGTGACCCTAAGGCTGATTCTACCCGGCTGCTTTTGGGAGGACTGGCCCAGAAAACGGTGCTGGATACTCTGCGTGAGGAGGGTGAAGACGTAGAGCTGGACCTTGTCCGCAAGACCGGTTTCGGCAATACCCTGTGCGTGGAATCCGGCGGCCCGGAACCGGGCGTGGGCTGTGCCGGCCGGGGTATTATCACGGCGGTTAATCTGATGGAACAGCTGGGCGGGTATGAATCAGACTCTCCCCTGGACTATGTTTTCTATGATGTTCTGGGAGACGTGGTCTGCGGCGGCTTTGCCATGCCTATACGCGAAGGCAAGGCGGAAGAAGTTTATATAGTCTGCTCAGGTGAGATGATGGCCATGTATGCGGCCAACAATATTTGCAAGGGTATCCGCAAATTTGCCGATGCCGGCTCGGTTAAACTGGGCGGGCTTATCTGCAACAGCCGCATGGTGGACAATGAAAAGGAAATGATTGCCGAATTTGCCAAACGTCTTGGCACCCAGATGATTCATTTCGTCCCCCGGGACAATGATGTCCAGCGGGCTGAAATCAACAAGAAGACAGTTATCGAATGGAATCCGCAGGCCAAGCAGGCTGACGAATACCGGGCTTTGGCTAAGGCTATAGATAACAACCAAATGTTTGTAGTGCCTAAACCTATCAGCGTAGATGAACTGGAATCCCTGCTGGTGGAATTCGGGGTTATTTCCTAATAAATTTCAAAAGAGGAGACGACAATGATGATTATGGTGCGGGCCATTGTGCGCCCTGAAAAAGTGGACGATGTTATGGCAGAGCTTATGTATGCCGGCTTTCCGGCTGTTACCAAGATAGACGTTTTCGGGCGCGGCAAACAGCGGGGTATCCGGGCTGGCAGTGTTTCCTATGACGAATTGCCCAAAGTGCTGCTTTTGACAGTTATAGATGACAAGGACAAGGAATTTGTCATTGATACCATTATGAAAACTGCCCGGACCGGTGAAAAAGGCAACTTCGGTGACGGTAAGATTTTTATCTCACCGGTGGAAGAAGCCTATACCATCAGCACCGGCAGCGCTGTTTTGTAGGGGGTACATATGAAAGAGGTTATGGCTATTATCAGGTTTAACAAGATAAATATTACCAAGCGCGCCCTGGTGGATGCAGGTTTTGCTTCCATTACGATGCTTAAGACCATGGGCCGGGGTAAAGGTAATGTGGATTATCTGCTGCTGGCGGGAGCCGAAGGCGGCCATGAAGAAGCCATTTCTCAGCTTGGGCCGTCTCTCAAGCTGGTACCCAAGCGGCTGATTACCCTGGTGGTGCCGGATGATCAGGTGAAAACAGTGGTTAATACAGTTATAGAAGTAAACCGGACAGAAAATCACGGTGACGGCAAAATCTTTGTCATGCCGGTGCTGGAAGCGGTACGGTTACGTACAGGTGAACGGGGCGAGGACGCCATAGACTCTGTGGTCAATGTCTTGTAAGGAGCAAAACCGTGGTAAAGGAATCAATATATAACCCGGAGGAAATCAAGGATAAGCTGGTAGCTGATTTTCCTTCAAAAATTGCCCGCAAAAGGGCTAAGGCTATTGTAGTTAATACCGGCACAGACGAAACACCCCAAATTGCGGCCAATGCCCGGACTGTTCCCGGCCTGATTACCATGCGGGGCTGTGCTTATGCAGGGTGCAAAGGCGTTATTTTGGGGCCTACCAGAGATGTTTTAAGCATTACTCACGGTCCTATCGGGTGCGGTTTTTATTCATGGCTGACCCGGCGTAACCAGACCCGCCCGCCCAAGCCGGAAGACGAAAATTTTATGACTTACTGTTTATCTACTGATATGCAGGAGTCAGAAATAGTCTTCGGGGGTGAGAAAAAACTGGCCCAGGCTATAGAAGAGGCATACCAGCTTTTCAAGCCCAAGACCATAGTTGTTCATGCTACCTGTCCGGTGGGTCTGATTGGAGACGATATCCATCAGGTTACCCGGGCGGCGCAGGAAAAACTGGGCATCAAGGTTTTCGGTTTCAGCTGTGAAGGCTACAAGGGGGTCTCACAGTCTGCCGGACACCATATAGCCAACAACCAGATATTCAAGCATATGGTGGGTACGGATAACACCGCTTCGCCCTCACCCTACCGGGTAAATCTGCTGGGTGAATATAACATCGGCGGGGACGCTTTTGTAATTGAAGACCTGTTTGCCCGCTGCGGGTTTGAGCTGGTTTCAACCTTCTGCGGCAACTCAGACCATGACAGCATGTGCCGTTCCCATACTGCCGAACTTAATCTGGTCATGTGCCACCGTTCTATCAACTATATGGCTGATATGATGGAAACCAAATACGGCATTCCCTGGATTAAGGTTAATTTTATCGGGGCGGAAGCAACTGCCAAGTCCCTGCGCAAGATTGCCCGTTATTTCGGGGATGAAAAGCTGATTGAACAGACCGAACGGGTTATTGAAGAAGAAATGCCGGCGGTTTCGGAAGCCCGCCAGATGTACCAGGAACGCTGCCGCGGCAAGAAGGTGATGCTTTTTGTAGGCGGTTCACGCGCCCACCACTATCAGGAGCTGTTTAAAGAGCTGGGTATGGAAGTGGTGGCGGCCGGTTATGAATTTGCCCACCGGGATGATTATGAAGGGCGCAGGGTGCTGCCCAGCATTACGGTGGATGCTGATTCACGCAATATTGAGGAGCTGACCGTAGAAAAAGACCCCGAAAGGTATAAGGAAAGAGTAAGCCCTGAGAAATGCGCTGAGCTGGCTGCAAATGGGGTGGAATTTAAGGACTATGCCGGTATGATGCCGGAGATGGAAGCCGGGTCACTTACTATAGACGAGCCCAGCCACCACGAAACATTCCGCCTGCTGGAACTCTATAAACCGGATTTATATTGTGCCGGTGTTAAGGAAAAATACGCAGTTCAGAAAACCGGTATACCCTGCCTGCAGCTTCATAGCTACGATTACGGCGGCCCGTTTGCCGGGTTTGAAGGGGCAATTAACTTTTACAAAGATGTTGACCGGCTGGTAAGCAGCCGTATCTGGTCTTACCTTGAAGCACCCTGGCAGCGCCAGACTCAGGTTAAAGCTACCTATGGAATCTGATTGGGGGAACGGAGGGATAAACTAGTCTATGTTACTCAGACATACCGCACCCGGGGATTCGCCCCGTGAAGCACTGACAATTAACCCGGCTAAAACATGCCAGCCCATAGGGGCCATGTATGCCGCGCTGGGTATTCATAACTGCCTGCCGCACAGCCACGGCTCACAGGGGTGCTGTGCCTATCACCGCAGCACCCTGACCCGCCACTATAAGGAGCAGGTGCTTAGCGGCACCAGCTCCTTTACCGAAGGGGCCAGCGTCTTCGGCGGGCAGGCCAATCTGCTCCAGGCTATTGACAATATATTCAGCGTTTATAATCCGGATATTATTGCCGTTCATACTACCTGTTTGTCTGAAACTATCGGTGATGATATTACCCAGATTATCAGCAAGGCCAAAATAGAAAATCATATCCCGCAGGGAAAGCTGGTTATCCATACCAATACCCCCAGCTATGCCGGCTCACATGTGACCGGTTTCGCCAACATGGTGAAATCCATGGTGCAGTATTTGTCTGAACCGGCTGAAGGCATGCCGGAGCGGCGCGCCAATATTATCCCGGGTTGGGTAGAACCGGCGGATATGCGGGAAATTAAACGCCTGGTAGGGGCAATGGGTATAAATTACATTATGTTCCCGGATACCTCCGGGGTGCTGGATACTCCTCTTACCGGGCATTCCGAGCTTTTTCCGGCCGGGGGAACTACTATTAAGCAGCTTCGTGATACCGGCCGCAGCAAAATCACCTTTGCTTTGGGTGAAGCGGCCTCCGGCCCGGCAGCACTCCAGCTGGATTCAAAATGCAAAGTGCCGTATGACCTGCTGGATTTGCCCATCGGCCTGCAGGCAACTGACCGCTTTATAAATGCCCTTTGCAAACGCTTCCATGTTGATGTGCCTGAGAGTATTACCGAAGAACGCGGCCGCCTGCTCAATCTGATATCCAATCTGCATCAGTACACTTACGGCAAGCGGGTGGCTTTGTGGGGAGACCCTGACCAGCTGGTAGCCCTAAGCGAGTTTCTGGTGCTGCTTAATATGAAGCCGGTATATGTTCTGACCGGTACGCCGGGTAAAAGGTTTGAAGAAAGAATGGCCGCAGTGCTGGGGGATTCAGTTCCCGAAGCGAAAATAGCCCAGGGGCCGGGGGCGGATATGTACCGCCTGCATCAGTGGATAAAGCAGGAGGGGGTAGACCTGCTGATAGGCAACACCTACGGCAAGTATATTGCCCGGGATGAAAATACCCCGCTGGTACGGCTGGGCTTCCCCATTCTTGACCGGGTTGGCCACCAGTATTTCCCGGTTGTGGGCTATCGGGGGGCAATGCGTTTGCTGGAAATGATTTTAAATGCCTTTTTGGATAAGAAAGACCGCGAATGCAAAGAAGAATCTTTTGAGCTGGTCATGTAGGTAAACAAAAGTGATTGAAATTCTGAAAGACCGTAAACAACAGGTACGCGAAGGCGGCAAGGCCGCCGGCTTTGATATGGTCTGCGATACGGCCAGTCTGGCCGGTTCGGTAAGCCAGCGCGCCTGTGTGTTTTGCGGTTCACGGGTGGTTCTTTACCCCATTGCTGACGCACTGCATCTGGTGCACGGGCCGGTAGGTTGTGCCGCCTATACCTGGGATATACGGGGGGCGCTTTCCTCCGGGCCGCAGCTGCACCGGATGAGCTTTTCAACTGACCTTAGGGAAAAGGATGTTATATTCGGCGGGGAAAAGAAACTCTACCGGGTTCTGACAGAGCTTATTGATACTTATCATCCCAAAGCCGCCTTTGTATACAGCACCTGTATTGTGGGGGTTATCGGGGATGATGTGGAGGCGGTTTGCCGGACTGTTAGCCGGGAAAAAGGGATTGATGTTATCCCGGTTCATTCCGAAGGTTTCAGGGGTACCAAGAAAAACGGCTATCAGGCTGCCTGCCAGGCATTGAGCCGTCTGGTAGGTACGGCTGATACCGCCGGAATCAGCAAGCTGAGCCTGAATATTCTGGGAGACTTTAATATAGCCGGTGAGATCTGGCAGATAAAGGAATACTACCGGCGGATGGGTATACAGGTAGTTTCAACTATAACCGGAGATGCCCGGGTAGATGAAATCCGCCGTGCCCACGGGGCTAGTCTGAACGTAGTCCAGTGTTCCGGCTCTATGATGGCATTAGCCAGAATGATGCAGGAAAAGTATGGTATTCCTTACCTCAGGGTTTCCTATTTCGGTATTGAAGACATGTCTAAAGCCCTGTACGAGGTGGCGGAAAAGCTGGGAGATGAGGCCATGCTTAGCCGTACCCGGGAGCTGGTTTCGCAGGAAGTAGCCTCTATAATGCCCGAACTGCGGGAATACCGGCGGAAGCTGGAGGGGGCCAGAGCGCTGGTCTACACCGGAGGGGCTTTCAAGGTGTTTTCCATGGTACGCTCCCTGCGGACGCTGGGCATTAAAACAGTGGTAGCCGGTTCCCAAACAGGAGATAAAGATGACTACCGCCAGCTGGCGGATTTGTGTGACGAAGACACCGTGCTGCTGGACGATACCAACCCGCTGGAGCTGGCTAAATATGTGCAGGAAAAAGGGGTGGATTTGATTATCGGCGGGGTCAAGGAAAGACCCATTGCCTATAAGCTGGGGGTGGGCTTTTGTGACCATAACCATGAACGCAAGATTTGTCTGGCCGGATACAGCGGCATGCTTAATTTTGCGCGCGAAGTGTATACCTCAGTTTGCAGCCCTGTCTGGTCTCTAATGCCCAGACGCCGCCTGCATACCGGGGGTGAACAGACATGACTGTTTCTGATTATCAAACTGCCCCTCACGAGGCTACCCGTAACGCCTGTTATTTATGCGCACCTCTTGGGGCAAGCATTGCCTTTTCGGGGATAGCCCGCTGTCTGCCTTATCTTCACGGCGGGCAGGGCTGTGCAACTTATATCCGCCGTTATACTATCAGCCATTTCCGCGAGCCTATGGATATTGCTTCCTCATCCTTTGGAGAAGAGGCCACTGTCTTCGGGGGCAAGGATAACCTTTTTTGCGGCTTGAAAAATGTTATTTCTCAATATCAGCCTGACCTTATAGGTATTGCCAGCACCTGCCTTTCAGAAACCATTGGTGAAAATGTGCCGGCCTTAATAGAAGAATTCCGCCAAAGCGTTGATTTGGGTGAGACCCAGCTGGTTTTCGCTTCTACCCCCAGTTATGCCGGTTCACACCTGACCGGTTTTCACAAGGCTGTTCTGGCAACCGCTAAGGCTCTGGCTGTTAAAAAAGAAGAACATGGCGGCATAAACATAATGCCCGGAATGATATCTCCGGCAGATATCCGCTATATAAAGCGCATCTGTCAGGATTTGGGTATATCTGCTGCTCTTTTGCCTGACTATTCGGATACGCTTGACGGGGTAAGCTGGCCTGAATACCACTGCTTCCCTGAGGGCGGTACCCCGGTCTCTGTGCTGAAAGGTATGGGCGGGGCAAAGGCCAGTATAGAGCTCTGCCGTTTTTCAGACCCGCAGCTGTCAGCCGCCTCTTTTCTGGAAAAATGCCACGGCCTTCCGGCTTACCGTATCGGGTTGCCGGTGGGTGTGCGGGCGGCAGATGAATTTATGGATTTGCTTTCCGGCTATGCCGGGCGGCCGCTGCCGGACGGCTATACCCGTGAGCGGGGGCGGCTGCTGGATGCCTATGTGGATGCCCATAAATATGTGTTTGGCCGTAAAGCCCTGGTCTACGGGGATGCCGACTTTGTTATGGGTATCGGGCGTTTTCTGGCTGAAATAGGCATGGTGCCGGTGCTGTGTACTGCTGACAAAGGGGGCAATCTGGCTGGGCAAGCGGGGGATTTGCTGGCCGGGGTTGAAAAGGCGGTGGTGTTGGAAGGGGCAGATTTTGCGGATATTGAAACCCTGGCAGCCGAACTTAAGCCGGATATCTTTATCGGCAGCAGCAAGGGCTATAAGCTGGCCCGTTCACTGGGTGTGCCCTTGGTGAGGCTGGGCTTTCCGGTGCATGACCGGCTGGGGGGAGCGCGCCTGAGGTGTGTCGGTTATGCCGGTACTCAGGAGCTGTTTGACCGTATTGTCAATGCCCTGCTGGAACACCGCCAGGATGAGTCGGACATTGGCTACAGCTATATGTAAGCAGGAGGGAACGCAAAATGTCTGAGGCAGCGGTTCGGGATAAAGTGGCAGTGGCCAGTTACGAAGGGGTGCTGGTTAACCAGCATCTGGGTATGGCTGAGCAGCTGTTTATATACCAGCGGACAGACTCCGGTTATGTATTTGCCGAAACCCGCCCTACTCCGGAAAAGGGCGGGGGTGAGGAGCGCTGGAAAAAGCTGGCAGAGATTATCGGGGACTGTCAGGCCTTGCTGGTAAACGGAATAGGTGAAACCCCGAACGGGATTTTGAGTGATTCCGGCCTGGCTATATACGAAGTAGAAGGTCTGGTGGAATATGCTCTGGAAGCTATCTGGCAGGGCAAGGCCCTCCGGATGCCGCGCCGGGTTGCCCGGGGATGCCGCCGGGCCATGAGCGGTGAAGGCGGTATGGGCTGCGGCTGAATTTAATAAAAATATCTGACTTAAAGGAGTTTGGCTCTTATGAAAACCCCTGATTATCACATACTTGTTTGCAACAGTTTCCGTGTAAACGGTGACCCTCAGGGTATCTGTAACCGTAAAGGGGCGGCTGACCTGCTGGGTTATCTGGAAAACGAAATAATTGACCGGGGTCTTAATGTGCTTGTTTCCAGCACCGGCTGTCTCAAAGCCTGTGAACACGGGCCGGCTATGGTTATTTACCCGCCCGGCTGGTGGTATGGCGAAGTAGATACTGCCAAGCTGGATATCATTCTGGATGCGCTGGAGGATGGCCAGGCTGCCTCCGAGTTGTGTCTTAGCTGAGGCTCAAGGCTATTATGTCCCGCCAAGACTGCATTATCCGCCCGGCAATTCCATCTGACGTCAGCCAGATGGTAGCCCTGCTTCAGGACCTTTTCCTGATAGAGACTGATTTTACTTTTAATCAGTCCAAACAGCAGGCCGGGCTGCTTAAACTGCTGGAACAGCCTTCGGCTATTGTGCTGGTGGCTGAGATAGGCGGCCGGGTAGCGGGAATGTGTACTGTTCAGACCATCATTTCCACAGCCGAAGGTTGTCCCTCCGGTCTGCTGGAGGATATGGTGGTAAGCGAAGCCTTCCGCGGCCGGGGAGTGGGCAGGATTTTGCTTGAAGCCGCTGAAGACTGGGCGCTTTCTAAAGGGTTTTCCCGCCTCCAGCTTCTGGCTGATTCGCGGAATTTGCCGGCCCAGGGTTTCTACCGGGCCTGTGATTGGCAAAGGACAAATATGGTCTGTTTGCGGAGAAATCTGGGTTCGGCAGGTCTGGCGGGCAGCCCCAAGAACCTTAGTTAACAAGGATTTAACACTTTGTAAATTTGGCCGAAACCTTGAAGTTCTATAGTTATTATATGGGCTCAGATTTAAACAGAAAGTAGGGGTAAAGGCAGCATGGGTGAATGTAACAAAAGTATGGGACATCCCTGCTTTGATATGGCAAGCAGGTCTTCGGTTGGGCGTATTCATCTGGCGGTTGCGCCCCGCTGTAATATAAAGTGCAACTACTGCACCCGCAAATATGACTGTGCCAATGAAAGCCGCCCCGGGGTTGCCTCACGGGTAATTACCCCTATTGAAGCTCTGCGGCTGGTCAGGGAGGCAGTGGCGGCCGAGCCGCGTATTCAGGTAGTGGGTATTGCCGGACCGGGTGACCCCCTGTCCAACCAGGCCACTTTTGAAACCTTGCAGATGGTCAGGCAGAATTTTCCGGATTTATCACTCTGCTTAAGCACCAACGGCCTGCTTCTTTCAGATAAAATAGACCTTCTGACAGATGCCGGGCTGGATTCGCTGACAGTTACGGTTAACACTCTTAATGAATCCAGCGGCGCCCGTATTTACGATTATGTATCCTATGGGGGAGAGGTGTTAAGAGGTATAGAGGCGGCTGCGCTTCTCCGTGATAAGCAGCTGGCCGGTATCCGGCAGGCGGTGGAGCGGGGTATAAGGGTTAAGGTCAATTCGGTCTTGCTGCCCGGCATAAACGAACACGAAATGCCCTTTTTAGCCCGTCTGCTGGGGGATATGGGAGTTTCGGTTATGAATATTATGCCCCTTATTCCCCAGGCTAAGTTTGCTGACTTAACTCCGGTTTCTATGGTGCTCCACCACAAAATCCGCACTGAGTGTGCTGAATATATTCGGCAGATACATCATTGCCAGCAGTGCCGGGCTGATGCGGTGGGACTGCTGGGGAATAAAGAGACGCTGTTTGCCTGTTAATTTCCGGCCGGGTTATTCTGTCCGGCGGCATTTGCTTGACATCTGATATATGCTTGTTATAATGCAACTGGATAATTCAGCTATGAGTTGCATAAATATTCTGAAAAACGCCGGTTACAAGCTCACTCTCCAGCGCAAGTTGGTGGTGGATGTTATTCATTCGTACCCTTCCCACCTGACTGCCGAGGAGATAATAAGCAAGGTTCAGGAAAAATTTCCGGATATCAACCGTTCCACCGTTTACCGCACTCTGGAGCTTTTGGAAAACACCGGCTGTGTGGTAAAAAGCAAGATGGATGACCGGACTATTTACCACCATGCGGACGAAGGGCATCACCATCATCTGGTTTGCAGCCGCTGCGGACGGCGGATAGAATGCAGTGATGATATGCTTAGCTCCCTGCGTGAAGATATTCAGTCCAAGTACGGGTTTAATCCCAACCTGAGCCACATGGTCATAAACGGCCTGTGTGCTGACTGCCGCAAGTAACAATTCTACGCTTTTACAGCCTGGTTTTTGGCTGTCTGCATTTTTTGGGTTAATGCCGGTTTGCTGATAATGAGCCTAAGCCTGCCCGTAGGCCCGGCGGCTAATTTATTTTTCTGTGATTTTGGGAAAACTGCCTTAAGCGCTTAAATAACTTGGCTAAAACTTTGAAAAAATAGTATGGGACATGGTATTCTATGGCACATCGTCACTGGGCAGAAAAATACCGAGGGGGAAGTTTTTTTATTTTTTACCCGTAACGGCCTTTTGCCTCGGCTCTATCAGCCTGTTTGCCCACAAGTAATTTACTAAAGGAGAAACGTGGACAAGATCAAGCTATTTTTCAACCCTAAGAGCGTAGCTCTGGTAGGCGCAACTGACAAAGAAGGTTCTACCGGCAAAATTATTCTTCAGAATCTTATTAAAGGTAAAGACCGAAGGGCTGTTTATCCTGTTAACCCGAACCGGGAATCTGTACTGGAACAGAAATGTTATCCGGCCCTCAAAGATTTGCCCGAAGTGCCTGAACTGGTACTGGTGGTAGTCCCCGCCAAGTTTGTACCCCAGGTTATAGAAGATGCCGGCAAAGTAGGCACCAAGTCTGTTATTATCATTTCGGCTGGTTTCAAAGAGGTTGGCCCTGAGGGCAAAGCCCTTGAAGAGAAAATTGCCGAAATTGCCAAGCAGTACGGTATCCGTATTATCGGCCCTAACTGTATGGGTACCATGAGCCCCGCAAGCGGTTTCAACGCTACCTTTGCCCGTATGGAAATGCCTAAGCCCGGCAATGTGGCTTTCCTGTCACAGAGCGGCGCTTTGGGTTCGGCTGTACTTGACTGGGCTATTGCCCGGAATGTGGGCTTTTCAGGGTTTGCTTCTATCGGCTCTATGATGGATGTAAATTTTGGTGATTTGATTGATTACTTTGGTACTGACGAAAATACCAAGAGTATTATTGTATATCTGGAGACCATGGGCGAAGCCAAGAAATTCATGAGTGCCGCCCGCGGTTTTGCCCGCACCAAGCCCATTATCGTTATCAAACCCGGCCGCTTTGAAGAGAGCGCTCAGGCCGCCAAATCCCACACCGGCTCAATGGTGGGTAATGCCATGTTTGTGGACGCTATTTTCCAGCGGGCAGGCGTGGTCCGGGTGGACAATATCGGTGACCTGTTCAGCTGTGCCGCTATTTTAAATACCTCAAATCTGCCCAAAGGGCCGAACCTGGCCATTGTGACCAATGCCGGCGGTCCCGCCGTACTGGCTACCGACTCCCTTATGGAACAGAAGGGCAAACTGGCCCATATAACTGACGAAACAGTTACCGCCCTGAATCCGGTTCTGCCTCCCTCATGGAGTAAAGGCAACCCCATGGATATTCTGGGGGATGCCGACCCCGAAAGGTATGCAGTCACCCTTGAAGCCGCCATTAAAGACCCCGGGGTGGACGGTGTAGTGGTTATTTATACCCCTCAGGGTGCGGCTAATCCTCTGGATATTGCCAAAACTATTGTCAAAATTGCTAAGAAGAGCAAGAAACCGGTGCTTACCTCGTGGATGGGTGATGCCAACGTGGCCGAGGCACGGAAGCTCTTCTATCAGAACAATATACCCAGTTTTGAGTTCCCCGAAGAGGCGGTTAAGGGTTATATTTTCATGTACCGCTATGCCCGCGGCCTTGAAAACCTGTATGAAACCCCCGAAGAGCTGGCAGTAGACGTAGACCCTTCCAAAGAGTACATACGGACTATCCTCAAGAAGGTGGCCAGCGAAGGGCGCACTCTTCTTTCCGAAACTGAATCCAAAAAGTTCCTTCAGGCCTACGGCATTGATGCTACCGTACCGTTTTTGGCACGGGATGGCAAAGATGCCGCCCAGATTGCCTCTGCCCTGCGTTTCCCGGTGGTGATGAAGATTGCTTCGCCGGATATTTCCCATAAATCAGACGTGGGCGGGGTTATCCTGGGGCTGAAAACCGAGGCTGAAGTTGAAAAAGCCTTTGCCACCATGATGGAAAACGTAAAGGCGGCCTGTCCTGAGGCTAATATTGAGGGCGTGACCCTGCAGCGCATGGTAGACAAATATGACTACGAGCTGATTATCGGCTCAAAGAAAGACCCGGTCTTCGGACCGGTTATTCTGTTCGGCTCCGGCGGTATTGAAGCCGAATTCCAGAAAGATGTGGCTGTGGGTCTGCCGCCCCTCAACCAGGTTCTTGCCAGACGGGTCATGGAAGGCACTAAAATCTACGAAATGCTCTACAAGGGCTTCCGCACCAAACCCCCGGCGAATCTGCGTTTGCTTGAGGAAACTCTGGTTAAGTTCTCCAACTTGCTGGTGGATTTCCCTGAGATTATGGAGATTGATATTAACCCGCTGGCACTGCTGGGTTCAGAGGCCATTGCCCTGGATGCCCGGATAATAATAGACGAAGAATATATCAAGAACCCGGCGGGTGACCATAACCACCTTATTATTACCCCGTATCCGGCCAAGTATATCAAGCCGTGGCACACCAAGGACGGGCGTGATGTTATCCTCAGGCCAATCCGCCCTGAAGACGAGCCTATGGAAAAAGCCCTGCTGGAAGGCTTGTCCGAAGAATCTTCGCGTATGCGCTTCTTCCACATACTCAAGGACATCAACCATTCCCTGCTGGTGCGTTTCTGCAATATTGATTATGACCGTGAAATGGCCATTATTGCCGAATATAATGACAAGGGCAAGAAACGCAACGTGGGCGTAGGCCGGCTGATAATTGACCACAGCGGCCAGAGCGGTGAGTTCTCAGTACTGGTGGCAGATGACTTCCAGCACCATGAGCTGGGGGCTAAACTGCTGGATATGCTGATTGGCATTGGCCGCGAAAAGGGCCTTAGGAATTTGTATGGTGTGGTACTGGCTGAAAATGTGGTTATGCTGAATCTGTGTAAAGATTTCGGTTTTAATATCAAGAAAGACAAGTCCACCGAATACAAAGTTAATATGGAACTCTAAAAATACAGCCAAAGCGTTTAGGAATAATGGTTAAGGAGGCTACGGGTACCCGTAGCCTCCTTTTTTAATGAGTATTATTGGGTAAATTCAGCCGCTGACGGGCAATTTCGGGCTGAAAATGAAAATCAGGTCTTTTATTCCGTAGTTGTACGTAGTATTATGAGGAATGCTGCGGCTGCATTGACACAAGGCATATTCATGTCTTTGCATACATCTAAAGAGGTAATAAAGGCTGTGAATAAGATAACCTTGAAACCCGGCAAACCCTCTGCCAGGGCAGGGCACTGTCCTTCACCTGTCAAAATCCTGTTGGCAGATGACCACGAAGTTGCCAGAGAAGGCCTGCGTAAAATGCTGCGATGCGAAGCAGATATTGAGATAGTGGGCGAGGCGGATAATGCCTCGGATGCTATTAAGCTGGTACAGGAACTAAAACCCCAGGTTATTGTAATGGATGTTACCATATCCGGTATGTGCGGATGTGAGCTGAGCCGCCAGCTGAAGGCCGTATATCCTCCGGCCAGGGTTATATTTCTTACCGAGTACGAGGCTGAACAATATACAGCCGAGGCTTTGGCTAACAGTATAAATGGGTTTTTGACTAAAAACTCTTCGCCTGAGCTTCTTTCCAACACTATCAGGGTTGTAGCCTGCGGCGGCAGTGTCTGGCAGGAAAAATTACTTGAAAATGCCTCTAAAAAAATGGTCAAAGCTTTAAATATACGGGCTGAAAGACAGAATTTAAGCAGTGAACACTCGTCTTCAGCAGTCAGTATCGTACCTCAGGACGTGCTTTCCCCGCGTGAACTGGAGATACTTATTATGGTGGCGCGCGGTTATACCAACAAGGAAATCAGCGTTAATATGGATTATGCTGAAATCACCATCAAGAAATATGTTAAAAGTATTCTAAACAAGCTCAACGTTTCCAACCGGACTCTGGCGGGCATTGCGGCTGTCAAGTTCGGGCTTGTTTAGCTGTGTTGGCTTAAGTATTCAAATATTTTGGCCTTGCCGCTTTCGGCGGTAAGCCCTTAATCCCCGCTATATCTTGAAATAGCCGAACATTCCGCACTGCCATCATTTTTATAGTCACTTGAGACCCCTTTACCGGCTGGCATAAGCAATCTGTTTAATGTATCAAAGCGCTTAATTCTTCCTGAGTATCAGAGATACTGGCTGTACGGTAACTTCGGAGGTATTACAGCAGTATTTAAGATGCTTTTGCCATCTTCTGGCCTGTCGGTGCGTTATATCTTTAAAGGCGAAGAATCATAGGCTTTTTAGTTTGGATATTTAAAAGATTTAATGAATATTTATGTTTTAACCATATGGGTGATTGAAGGGGCGGCTTTCCAGTGTTAGGCTTATACTAACAGATATGAACTACCTGAAGAAAATTAAAACCTATCTGACCACTTACCGCTGGACCTGGGTACTGGTAGTCGGGCTGGGACTGTTTTTAATTGCCGACCAGCTTATCAAGCTGACCGGCGGGGCTAACTTTTTGCCGCTACTGGTAGTGCTGGGTGCCTTTATCATGCCGGTAACCTTTGTCGTCTTTATATATGAGCGTTTGCCTCTGGCGAACAAAAATATCCGCTGGGTGCTGGCCAGTTTCTTTGTGGGCGGGATAATCGGGCTGATTATGGCAGGTTTGCTGGAATATGCTACTGTCTCCAACCTGAATTTGTCAGGGTTGTTTGTGGTGGGAGTTATTGAAGAAGCTGCCAAACTGATATTCCCGATGCTGCTTTTCTGGGGCGGAGGTTTCCGGGCTGAGGCTAACGGGGTTTTATTCGGGGTGGCAGCCGGAATGGGCTTTGCCGCTTTGGAAACGATGGGTTATGGGGTGGTCAGCCTTATCCAGAGCCAGGGGGATATAAATATTTTGGAGCAGGTGCTTCTTTTCCGTGGCTTGTTTTCACCTGCCGGGCATGCCGCCTGGACGGGTATAGTCTGTGCCGTGCTGTGGAGACAGCGCGCCGAATATGGCAGAGGGCCGCTTAATCTGGCAGTTATACTGGCTTTTATGCTGGCTGTGGCACTGCATATTGTTTGGGATATAGCCAGCGGGCTGAATCTGCCCGGTGTCTGGGCGGCGGTAGTGCTGCTGGCGGTGGCCGCATTAAGTTTGCTGTTACTAGTAAGGGCTATACGCCATGCCCGCTACCAGTTGCGCCGGGAAGATTTTTCGGTTTAAACTCCACGGCCGGTGTTTGGGGGTTTATTTTTAAGACGGCTTACAACCTGCTGAACGGCAAATGTGCCTATATACAGAAGTGTCAGCCCCCCGGTGAAGATGATTACCATCTGGACTGGGTTTAAGGTGAATACCTTGCCCACTACTGCTCCGAAGATAACATAAAGGGCATCATAAAAAAGGCCGGATATCAGCACTCCCAGCATGAGTACCTTAGTTTTGCGTTTGGCTCCCATGAGCAGTGTCAGCGGTATGCGCAGCCACATAAACCTGCCTACCGCTATGGCAAAGGGCGAATACAGGTTTACCCTCTGCAAGGCCGGGGATTCCGACATTTTTTTAAGCGGAGTTCTGGTGCGGAGGAAAGTGATAAACCTTTCTATAGGGCCGCTGCCTACCATTCCCAAACGTGACAATGCCAAAGCCCCTATCTGCCGTCCGGCCTGAGCTACCAGTATCAGCAAAATAAGCAGCCATAGGGAAAGCTCTCCGTTAGCCACCTGATATCCGCCCATCAGCCAGGCTGTTTCCAAGAGGTATGGTATGGTCAGCCCTACAGTTTCACTGATAAAACAGACCCCGAAGAGTACCAGTAAAACTACCAGATTAAATTCGGAGAGCATGGCAACGCTCTGGTTAATTAAGGTTTCAAAATCCATTAAATATACCTAACTGTAAGCATTCGTACCCAGTAAGACGGGTACGGTCACAAAATTGTAGCCCTGTTTGAACAGGTTTGATATAAGGCTGTCCAGCACTTTGAGAGTCAGCTGGCAGTCAGATTCAAGGCTGTTGGAGTCTATGCCGTATCCGTCATGGAGCAGCAGAATACAGCCGGGGTTTATTTCATCAAGTACCTTGGAAACGGCGTTGTCAGTTCCGGCCAGACTGTCACCCTCTACCGCATAGCTCCAGTTGACCGTTATCATATTCATTTCCTTGGTAGCCGCCAGTTCCCAGGGGGAGCTTTTCCCATATGGCGGGCGATACAAACAGGGAGTAATGCCGGTATATTGGCAGATGACTTCGGCACACCTTAGCATATCTTTTGAACCGAAATCAGACAGGGCATGGTTGGCATCATGGCTGTAAGAATGGTTACCCAGTATATGCCCGCGTTCAAGTATTTCCCTGGTTAGTTCAGGGTAAACTTCCACCTGTTTGCCCACCACAAAAAAGGTTGCCTTTATATTATACTTATCTAGTATGTCCAGGATTGTTCTGGTATATTCGGGGCTGGGGCCGTCCTCAAAAGTCAGGGCAATATTTTTACCCTGACCGTCCCCCTCAAAATAAACTTTGCCGAACAGCTGTGACGAAGGGCTGGCATACCCCCAGAAGAGTATGCCTACTAAGCCTAGTATGGGTAAAGTATTTTTGACTGAATGAAAAAAGCTGGGACTGCGGTACAGGCTGCGGAAAAACTGGCTTATATGCTCTAATACCCAGCCGGTTACCATGGCAATATTCTTAAATACATCCCGCAGTATCCTGAGGAACGGCTTTTTGACCCTCCGGGCAGAGGTAAGGGCTATCAGGCGGCGGTCCAGGAGGACTTTGCCCTGTCTGCTTAAGCGGGTGGAGATATCATATTGGTCTGCTGAAAAGGCACTTACGTGGTATCCGCCTATTCTTTCAAATACGTGGCGTTTAAAGGCAAAATTCGCCCCTGAAATGAGCATAGGGCGGCCATGAAACAGCCGGGTATAGGTATTGCATACCAGCCGCAGAAAATACTCCAGAAATGCCCACCAAGGCGGGTCAGCATATTTGTAAACCCCGGCTACGGCTACGGCAGAAGGCTGGCGTTTGAAATCCGCATAGATAAGGGAAAGCCAGTCCGGCGGGTAGATGGTGTCAGCATCTGCCTGAACTATTATTTCACCTGAAGCGGCTTCCGCACCTATTTGCCGGGCATAAAAGGCACTGTGTTTTTCGCAGTGCAGTATCTTTACGGGGTATTTACGGGCAACCAGGGCGGTTTTGTCGGTGCTGCCGTTTACTACTACGATAACTTCATAACTGCCGAAATCTTGGCGGCACAGGCTGTCAAGACTGCGGGGAAGAAATTTCTCTTCATTGCATGCAGGTAATACAACACTGATCATACGGCGTTATTATAGCCTATATGTCAAAATATGTCATAGCTAAGGTATATCAATAATCCTGAAGGTCTGGCTTAGTGTTCTTTTAGAGCCGGGGTCAAAGTCAAAAACAAGCATGGCTGATTGCTCCCCTATGTAAACCAGCTTTTCAACCCCGTCTTCGACTACTACGCTTCTGGCCTGAGTGAAATCAACCTGCTTTTCCCGGCCTGTGCGGTTGCACACCCAGAGGGGCAGGCCTGTTTCAACCGTGCGTTTCTTCCAGCGCTCCTCCGGCGGGTATTTACTGCCCCAGGCTGCCGCCGCAATAATAAGCTTTGCACCCTGCCCGGCAAGTATCCCGGCGTGTTTGCCGTCATAAGTGTCCGCACAGATAAGCATACCCAGCTTGCACCCGTCCATCTCAAAGACTGAAAGGCTGTTTCCGGGGCTTGACCAGCCTTCCTCCGCGCCGGGGTGTACTTCTATTTTAGCGTGTTTACCTGCCAGTTCACCTTTACGGTTTATGGCAAACAAGCAGTTATAGCATTTACCGCTGGAGAGCTCTCTTTCCGGGTAGGAGAGAAATATCCCTATATCCAGAGATTTACATAACTCCATTATTTCTGTCAGCCACCGGTCGGGTTGGGGGGATATCCATTTTGTGCCTATGACTTCTTCAAAAAAATAGCCTGAAACGGCCATTTCGGGGGTCAGCACCCATTTTACCCCGGCCAGAGCGGCTTTGCGGAGGGAATTTGAGATTAGGGTACGGTTGGCTTCAATATCTGCGGTTTTGGGCTCTATATGCAGCATGGCTACTTTAAAAGTTTCAGTCATTAGTAATCTATCCCCTGTCTTGCATCCACTCCTTTTTCAAAGGGGTGTTTACGGTTCACCAATTCGGTTACCTGGTCTGCCAGCACTACCAGGCGGGTATCCGCATGGCGTCCGGTGAGTATCAGTTCCACTTTTTCCGGTTTGGATTTTACCAGTTCAATCACATCTTCTACATTTATAAGCTTCCAGGCAGAGGCGGTGTTTATTTCGTCCAGCATGACTACATCATATTCACCGCTTGAAATCACCTTCTTTGCTTCCGCTAAGGCCTGTCGGGCGTAGTCCAAATCTGCCTGAGTGGTATACTGCGGCCCCATAAAATCACTCCGGCCGAAAATAGCGTAATCTATCCCCGGCAGCCGCTTCAGCGAATTGTATTCGCCGCCTGCGTGAAGGCCCTTTAAGAAAAAGACTATGTAGGCCTTTAGTCCGTAACCGGATGCCCGCATAACTGTACCCAGGGCTGCCGAGGTTTTGCCCCGGCCGTCTCCGGTAAATATCTGAACAAGACCTGTATGGTACTTAGCCGTTTGTGGGGTATCATTCACTTTTCAACTCCTGCAAATATTCAGACCATTGTTATTTATATCCAGGCAATGGCTATGCATACACCTGCCCAGATGAACATACTGGCTTTATACAGCCTGACGGCAACACTCAGGTCTGTGTCACTTAGCGGGTGAAGCGGCTTACCTATAGTGTAGCAGTTAGCCTTTTCCAGCGAAATACCAATTGCTCCGGCCATGGCAGCCATAGGCCAGCCTGCGTTAGGGGAGGTAGTTCTGGCATGGTCTGCTAAGGCAGAGTGCAGTGCCCGTTTGGGGTTTTGCCGAAGAATAAATGCTCCTATTACAAAAAGCAGGGCGGTCAGGCGGGCTGGGACAAGATTAGCTGCGTCATCCAGCCGGGCGGCAAATTTCCCCAAGTATTCGTACTGGCCATGATAACCTATCATGCTGTCCAGTGTATTTATAGCCCGGTAGGCAAAAGCCCCGGGTACGCCCAAAAATATAAAGTAAAAGAGGGGAGCTACAAAAAAATCGCTGGCATTTTCCGAAATGGAACGTATGGAAGCGGAAATAATGTCTTTGCGGCTGAGGCCTTCTTGGGTATGCGGGACTGTACCTATCAGTGTTTCCAATTCTTTGGGGGGTACACTGTTGCTATTATTCCCCAGCAGTTTTTTTATTTTCAAGGCTATTGTCCATTGCTTGCGCAGGCAAAAGGCGGGTTTAAGCATAAGCCCTCCCGCCATTATATAAAGCAGGGTATTAAAAGCTTTGAGATACCCCAGAATGAAAAATACGGCTGCAAAAGATATACTCACGGTCAGTATGCTTAGAAATGCCCCGTAAATAAACTGGATTTTAGGACTGTGTGAAGGACTGAAGCGATTAAGAAAGGATATAAATTTACCAAGCCAAACTACCGGGTGAAGAGGTGCGGGATATTCACCCAGTAACAGGTCTAAGGCAAGGGCAAGCACAATTATATATACAGTTTCCACAATTATCTAAAAATAAAATAGAGTTAGTGTTTTTAGAGTTGACTGACTAATTAGAATAGCCGTTTTACCTCAAAGAAAAGGTCTTTTTTATCCAGATTGTCGGTAGTTTGCTGGGTGCAGGTCACGGTATTAAGGTGTTTTTTGGCTGCAGCTACTGCCTGACGCATTTCTTCCGGGGTGGCTCTCCGCCAGGTATTATCACCGCATTCAAAATAGGCGTCTATCCTGAGGGGAATATCCCGGCTGAGACTGGCAATATGTTTGGCAATGGCCTCTGTTTCAGCTATATCTATATAGCCGGGGATAAATACCATTTCAGCCCGCAGTTTCTTGCCTGAACGAAAAATATTTTCAAAATTTTCCAGCATTCTGGTATTGGGTACTTCGGTATAGTCCAAATAGAGTTCCGGGGTAACTGCCTTCAGGCTGAAAACTACTTCATCTACGTTGGAAAGGTCAGGCAGTTTCAGCCCGTTGGTATTTAAGGTTATATAAACACCAAACTCAGCTTTTAGACGGCGGCATATTTCGGCAAAATGGGGGTCTATGGTGGCTTCCTGACCTTCAAACAGAACCTCTTTGAGCTCTACTTTGCGCAGTGTTTCCATAATTCCGTTCAGGCTAAGGAACGATTCAGGACCACGGGGCGGGGATAGATGAGGGTCACGGGCAACTACATCCAGATTTTCTTCCAGAGCCAGACAGTTGATTTCCTTTTTACAAAGACAGCCTCGGCATTTTAGATTGCAATTCCAGTGAAACAGATACGCTTTTTTAATACCCGGTGCATAAGCTATATGATAGACATTTGTCATATCCGGGTTGGCTTGGCGGTCAGGCATAATGCGCGGGGTATGAGAATTTACAGTCATAAGTGTATATCCCTATAAAAAATTATCTACCATTATAACACAACATTCTGGCAAAACGGCTCAGGAATTTTAAAAATGTACAATTTAGAAATGATTTTTTAAGGTTTGGGGCATCAGGGTATTGGCAAAAGGGAAAGCGGTTGTTATTATGAACGGGTAAAACTTATTTATGAGGTGTCCGGTGGAAGAAAAAATACTTGGCGTAGTGCCTGATGTTAAAAATTCAAAGCCCTTAGGTAAGCGGGATACTTATTCTCTGGTGGTTACCGACCAGAGCTTTATATTTGCTTTGATGACCAGCCAGATGCTAAAAGATGTGGCAGCCGAAGCCCAAAAGAAGGGGAAGGAATCCGGCAAAGGGTTTTTTGCCCGCTGGGGTGACCAGATACGAAGCGGTTTTACCCTTTATAAAAAGTATTACAATATGCCCGCCGAATCTATACTGGATGAGAGTAAAGGTAATTTTCAGATATGTCTTTCGGATATTTCAAAGGTAGCTGTCAGTAAAAAGACCGGTGGTGAAGACCAGGCGGACATTACCGAAATAAGAATTGAGACCGCAGGCGGTAAAGAAGAATACTTTATTGATGGCAGCAGCAAAGAAATGACAGGTCTGTTTGAAGCTGTGCTGGGAGACAAACTGGATATGAAAAAGGGGATTCTGGGATAGGCTGAAAATCCCCTGTCCGGTATGCCCTTTTTAGCGGACTAAACTCTTTTTGGCCTGCTGGATTATAGGCCTTGTCCGGGCAGTGATTTCAGTCACCCAGCGGTAGGCTGGATAAATAGCGTTCGCCGCTGTCAGGCATAATGGCTACAATAAGCTTGCCGGAGTTTTCGCCCTGTTTAGCTGTTTCCAGCGCTGCCCAGAGTGCCGCCCCGGATGAAATACCCGCCATAATACCCTCTTCACGAGCCAGGCGGAGTGCCATTTTCACCGCTTCTTCTCCGGGTACCTGTATTACTTTGTCTATCAGTTCCACGGAAAGTAGGCGGGGTATAAAGCCTGCTCCTATACCCTGAATAAGATGGGGGTGGGGTTCTCCGCCTGAAAGTACCGGTGATTCGGCCGGTTCTACCGCTATTATCTGTACCGAAGGTTTGACTGCTTTTAAGCCTTTAGCTGTGCCGCTTAGAGTGCCGCCTGTGCCTACGCCCGCTATCAGTATATCTACTTTGCCGTTTGTATCCCGCCAGATTTCTGCGGCAGTGGTCTGGCAGTGGCTTTCCGTGTTAGCCGGATTTTCAAACTGGCCGGGTATAAAAGCCTCTGGGAGTTTGTTTTTGAGTTCGGCTGCTTTTTCCAGAGCCCCCTGCATACCAAGTTCTTTCGGGGTAAGCACCAGTTCTGCTCCCAGCAGGCGGAGCAAACGCCTTCTTTCCAGTGAAAAGCTTTCAGGCATGGTCAGCATCAGGCGGTAGCCTCTGGCGGCACAAACCGCGGCAAGGGCTATACCGGTGTTGCCGCTGGTGGATTCTATTATGATGCTTCCGGGGCGAAGCTTGCCTTCCTGCTCGGCCTTTTCTATCATATGCAGGGCGGGGCGGTCTTTGGCACTGTGGGTGGGATTAAATGATTCCAGTTTCAGCACAACTTCGGCTTTCAGCCCGCTGCCTATCCTGTTCAGACGCACCAGCGGGGTATTGCCTATAAGTTTAGTAATATCCGGAGCGATATTTTGGTTGGTATGTTTATTATGCTCAGGCGTTATATTATCCATGCCCTGACCCTTTCAGCGTAACTACTCAAAACCCAGTATAAATAGGATTGTCGGGCATGGCCGCAAGTTTGTCAAGAATGTTTTAAAAATAGCCTTATTCGTGTTATACTGATATTTCATTATGAGCTTATTGTCTGTAGTATTTGTTGCTTTGGCGCTTTCTGCTGACTGTTTTGCCGTATCAATCGGCATAGCTTGCACCCATACAGATGTTAAACCCCGTATTATGTGGCGGGTGGCCGGCACGTTCGGTTTGTTTCAGGCCGGTATGGCGGTTATAGGTTATTACGCCGGTCTAAGTATTGCAGATGTTATTTCCTCTTTTGACCACTGGGTTGCTTTTGGCCTGCTTACAGTAATCGGCGGGCGTATGGTATATGAGTCTGTCCAGGGGGAAGATGACCAGAAACTGGTCAGGCTTGACCTGACCCGCGGGCTTGGACTGCTGGGTGTGGCTATTGCCACTTCTATAGATGCGCTGGCTGTAGGCCTGACCTTTTCGCTGTCCGAAACTAATATCGGGCTTGCGGCTTTGCTGGTAGGTGCGGTTTCTTTGGCGGTAAGTTATCTGGGTTTTAAACTGGGTAACCGTATCAGCCATTTGGCCAGCCGCTGGGTAGGCATAGCAGGCGGGCTGATACTGTGTCTTATCGGGCTGAAAATACTGGCGGAACATGCGCTGGGCTGGGACATATTACTGTAATACCGGCGAAATGATTGCGAAATAATAATGTTGATTTAGCTTTGGCTGTATTTGACAAGCGGTTATTTACATGCTAATTTATATAAATACGGAAGTTATATACCGTATATAGGGGTAAGTATGAAAAGGGTACAGATTAAAGAAGAACTTTGTATGGGCTGCGGCCTGTGCCGTGTAGCCTGCCAGACCGAACACTCGGTCTCCCATGACGTTATCAAGGCCGTCAAAAAGGAAAATCAGAAGCCCAGAATACGGGTGGAACGCAAGGGTGAGATAAGTTTCTCGGTGCCCTGCCGCCACTGTGATGAGCCATGGTGTGCTTATTCCTGTATCAGCGGTGCTATGACCCGTGACCCCATAACCGGCATTGTTTCCAGTGATCCTGAAAGATGTATCGGCTGTTGGACATGCATTGTGGCCTGCCCGAACAGCGCTCTTATAAAAGACAAGGCTAACCATGTAATTCTCAAGTGTGATTTGTGCGGGGGCAAAGAAATACCCGCTTGCGTAGCCAACTGCCCGAATGAAGCTCTGGGGCTGGTTGACGGCTAAAAGGCTGGCAAAAAGATGATTGCGCTTGTAGATTACGGTGGGGGTAACCTGAAGAGTGTGGCCAATGCCATACATGCTTTGGGTTATGAGTTTAAGCTGACCTCATCCCCTGAAGAGATTCTTGCAGCCGAAGCAGTTATTCTGCCCGGAGTAGGTGCAGCCGCCGATACCATGGCCGGTTTGCAGTCCAGAGGGCTGGATAAAGCTATAAAAGAGCTGGTTGAGCGGGATATTCCCATGCTGGCTATCTGCGTGGGTATGCAGGTGCTTTTTGATTATACTGCCGAGGGTGATAATACCAAGTGTCTTGGCATTTTAAAGGGTGATGTGAAACGCCTGCCCGAAGGGTTAAAAATACCCCAGATGGGCTGGAATCAGCTTAAACAGAGGGTTTCGCACCCCATATTTGAGGGTATACCTGACGGAACAGATTTTTATTTTGTTCATAGTTATTATGCCAGCCCTGCTGCCCCCGGCATTATCGGGGGTACCACAGACTACGGGGTGGATTTTTGCAGTCTGGTTATCAGTAAACGCCTTATCGCTACCCAGTTCCACCCTGAAAAGAGCGGTAGCTACGGCATAAAGTTATATCAAAACTTTTTTAAGATGGCTCTGGGAGATAAAAAATGAAAGCCGATTATTTGATTGTAGGATGTTCTGCCGGTGGTATAGGTGCGGCGGAGGCTATTCGGGAAGTAGACCGTGACGGTTCTATTGTTATAGTAGGGGAAGAGCCTTATCTGGCATATTCCCGCCCCATGATAGCCAAATATCTTTCCGGACAGAAGACTGTGGAAAAAATACTTTTCCGCCGCCCGGAATTTTATACTAACAACAACATCACCTGCCTGACCGGCGTCAAAGCGGAAGCAGTGGATACAACTGCCCATGAAGTCAGCCTGTCAAACGGTGAAAAAGTAGCCTACGGCAAACTCCTGCTTGCCCCTGGCGGCAAACCCATTGTTCCGCCTATTGACGGGGCAAACAAAGCGGGTGTTTTCAACTTTATAAATATGAAAGACGCCTCTTTGATAGACAGCTATGTAAAGGCTGAAAATGTAAAGAAGGCAGTTATCATAGGGGGCGGACTTATCGGCATGAGCGCCGCAGATGCCCTGACCAAGCTGGGTATTGAAGTAGATATTATAGAGCTTAAAGGCCATATCCTGAATACTATTCTGGATGAAGCGGCCGGCAAGATAGCCGCCCAGACTGTCACCTCTTACGGGGTGAAACTGAATACTGGACGGACTGTCAGCAAGGTATTAGGTTTACATAAAGTTTCCGGCGTAGAGTTGGATAACGGCCACCAGATAGAAAGCCAGATGCTGGTAATAGCTATCGGCGTTATTCCCCGGACTGAGCTTTGTAAAGCTGCCGGTCTGGAAGTAAACCGCGGGGTGGTGGTAAATGACAATATGCGTACCAGCAGCCCGGACGTATATGCCTGCGGTGATGCCTGTGAGTCTTTTGACTTTATTTATAACAGCCGCCGGGTTACCCCTATCTGGCCGAATGCCTATATAGGCGGGCGGATAGCCGGTTACAATATGGCCGGTTTGGAGACCACTTATCATGGCGGTACGGTGATGAACTCGCTTAACTATTTTGGTATGGATATTGCCACTGCCGGCATGTCGGTTTTGCCTCCGGATGCTGGTGGTCTTGAGGTTATTTCCACTCTGACTGCCAACGGCTATAAGAAACTGGTCTTAAATGAACAAGGCAAGATTGTGGGCATGCTGACTCTGGGTGAAACGGATACGGCCGGTATTATATTCGGCCTTATGCGTGACCAGAGTGATGTGCGCCCCATCAAAGACAATATACTTAATGAAAATTTTGGTCTGGCCTATCTGCCGGCTGACAGCCGCGAAGAGCACCTTCATGGCAATACTTCGGGCAGGGTAGCCCCGGCAGATTTCAAGCATTAGCAGGAGATTTCCATGAGAGACTTAACTAGAGTAAGCAATAGCCATTCGGACAGCAAGGTTATAGATGCCTGTTCGCTTTTCGGTATGATGGATACCTCCGGAGGACGTTTCTCCGGGGCAGATTTAATTACGGCCATTGGCAGTATGCATGACCGCGGAAACGGTCTGGGCGGCGGTTTTTCCGCTTATGGAATCTACCCTGATTTTGCAGATGATTATGCTTTCCATATCATGTTCCTCAGCCAGCAGGCTAAGGCGGAAACAGAGTGTTTTCTGGAAAGCTTTTTTAATCTTAAACACAAAGAAGAAGTTCCTACCCGTGACCAGCAGGGGATAACTAACCCGCCCATTGTCTGGCGGTATTTTGCTTCGGTCAGCCCTGAAAAATGCGGTAAGTTTATTGAAGAAGATTACGTGGTAGACCGGGTAATGTATATAAACACCTGCATAAATGATGCCTTTGTTTTCTCAAGCGGCAAAAACATGGGTGTCTTTAAGGGCGTGGGTTATCCCGAGGATATCGGGCGGTTCTTCCGGCTGGAAGAATACGAGGGTTATTTGTGGACTACCCACGGCCGCTTTCCTACCAATACCAAAGGCTGGTGGGGTGGTGCTCACCCCTTCTGCCTGCTGGACTGGACAGTGGTGCATAACGGGGAGATTTCTTCCTATGGCATAAACAAGCGTTTTCTGGAGCAGTACGGATACAAATGCACTATGGAAACCGATACCGAGGTAGTTGCTTATGCCGTAGATTTGCTGATGCGTAAGCATGGCCTGTCTGTTGAGATGGCTGCCAAAGTGCTGGCTGCCCCTCTTTGGAATCAGATAGCCCGGTTGCCGGAACATGAACGCAAGATTATGACTACTCTTCGCCAGATTTACGGCGGTTTGCTGCTTAACGGCCCGTTTACAATTATTGTGGCTCATACCGGCGAAATGATAGGTATGACTGACCGCATCCGCTTGCGTCCCATGGTGGTCGGTGAATACCGTTCCAAGCTGTTTATTTCTTCTGAGGAGTCTGCCATCAGGCTGATACAGCCTGAACTGGATAAGATCTGGCTGCCTGTCGGCGGCGAACCGGTGGTGGGCAGTTTGCAAAACCCCATCAAGGTGCAGAAGGAAGCTACTGCATGCTGAATAAACGGGTTATTCCATGTTTAGATGTGAATAACGGGCGGGTAGTAAAAGGCACCAGCTTTGTTAATCTGCGTGATGCCGGAAACCCGGTGGAACTGGCGGCGCGTTATTACCGCGAAGGCGCTGATGAGCTGGTGTTTTTAGATATTTCAGCCACTACCGAAGAACGCAAGACTATGGCCGAGGTGGTAGAGCAGGTATCCAAGGAGGTTTTTATACCTCTGTGTGTGGGCGGCGGGCTGCGGAGTATTGCGGATATGAATACTCTGCTTCGGGCCGGGGCTGACAAGGTCTCTATAAACTCGGCAGCCGTATCTGACCCGGATTTGATAAGCCGGGGGGCTGAAAAATTCGGCCGCCAGTGTATTGTGGTGGCTATTGATGCCAAACGTGAAGGCAGCGGCTGGCAGGTTTATACCCATAGCGGAAAGAAACCCGCCGGGCTGGATGCGGTGGAATGGGCTATTAAGGCCGAAGCACTGGGTGCCGGGGAAATACTCCTGACCAGTATTGATGCTGACGGTAAAAATACCGGATATGACAATGAGCTTAACCGGGAAATCAGTTCCCGCTTGAATATACCCGTTATCGCCTCTGGCGGGGCGGGTGGCCCGGAAGACTTGTATAATGCCCTGGATAAAGGGCAGGCGGATGCGGTGCTGGCGGCCAGCATTTTCCATTACGGGCGTTACACTATAGCCGAAGTAAAACAATATCTTAAGAGCAAGGGTTTGCCGGTAAGGCTGGAGAACTAAGATGAAGACATTTTTACCTTCTAAGTTTATAGTAGACAGGATTGAAGACCGTTGTATTAAATGCAAAGTCTGCATAACCCAGTGCAGCTTTGATACCCATTATTATGATGAAGATGATGACCAGATAAAGGTCCGCAACCAGAACTGTGTGGGTTGTCACCGCTGTGTGACTTTCTGCCCCACCAATGCTCTGGTAGTGCGCAATAATCCTTTGGAATACCGCCAGAATGCCAACTGGACGCCCGAAATGATAGAGGATATTTTCAAGCAGGCAGAAACAGGCGGCGTTCTCCTTACCGGTATGGGCATGGATAAGGCTAAACCCATTTACTGGGATAAACTGCTTATAAACGCTTCACAGGTAACCAACCCTTCCATAGACCCTCTGCGTGAGCCTATGGAACTTACCACCTATCTGGGACGCAGGCCTGATAAAGCCGCTTTTGATAATTGCGGTAATGTGGAAGAAAACATTACCCCCCTGGTGAAAATAGATGTGCCGGTTATGTTCTCCGCCATGTCTTACGGTGCTATCAGTCTGAATGTCCACCGTTCCCTGGCTCAGGCAGCTAAAAATATGGGCACTATGTGGAATACCGGTGAAGGCGGTCTCCACTCCAGCCTGATGGAATTTAAAGATAATACCATTGTTCAGGTAGCTTCCGGCCGTTACGGCGTTCAAAATGATTACCTTAATTCCGGGCGTATTGTGGAAATCAAAATAGGCCAGGGTGCCAAACCCGGCATAGGCGGCCATTTACCCGGTGAAAAGGTAAGTGCTGATGTTTCGCTTACCCGGATGATACCCATGGGGACAGATGCTATTTCCCCTGCCCCCCAGCATGATATTTACTCTATAGAAGACTTATCCCAGCTTATATATGCTCTTAAAGAGGCTACCCGTTACCGCGTACCCATTTCGGTAAAGATTGCGGCGGTACATAACGTTTCGGCTATTGCCAGCGGTATAGTCCGGGCGGGTGCGGATATAGTGACCATTGACGGTATGCGGGGTGCTACCGGGGCTGCACCTAAGGTTATCCGGGATAATGTGGGTATACCTATTGAGCTGGCTCTGGCGGCGGTTGATTCACGCTTGCGTGAAGAGGGTATCCGTAATCAGGCTTCGCTGGTGATTTCAGGCGGTATCCGCAACAGCGGTGACGTTTTCAAGGCTATTGCTTTGGGTGCTGACGCTGTAAATATCGGCACGGCGGCTTTGGTGGCTTTAGGCTGCCATCTCTGCCAGCAATGCCATACCGGCAAATGTGCCTGGGGTATTTGTACCTCGGATTTGGCTTTGACCAAGCGGATTAACCCTGAGATAGGTGCCAAACGCCTGACCAATCTGCTGCGCGGTTGGAGTCTTGAGATTAAAGACATGCTGGGCGGCTTGGGCGTAAACGCTATTGAAAGCCTCAGAGGCAACCGCCTCCATCTGCGGGGTGTAGGTTTATCCGCTGAAGAGCTGAAAATACTTGGAGTAAGGGCGGCAGGTGAATAAATGACTAGTATCGAAGTGAAACAAAACCAGGATACTGCCTGTGTAAATTTGCACGGTGTTTATTACCGTGAGCTTAATACCCGTTTGGCAGAGCTGGTCAATCAGGGTGTCCGCTCTTTGGAACTTAACAATGCCTGCGGCCAGCGTTATATCGGTACCAGCCTTAAAGGTGACTTGAAAATAACCATAAACGGCACACCCGGCAACGACCTGGGGGCTTTTATGGATGGCCCCAGCATAACAGTAAACGGCAATGTGCAGGATTGCTGCGGCAATACTCTAAATAACGGCTGTATTGTCGTTCACGGGCATGGCGGGGATATATTCGGTATGTCTGCCCGCGGCGGCAAGCTTTTCGTGCGTGATTATGTGGGCTATCGTGCCGGTATTCATATGAAAGCCTATCAGGATAAAAAACCGTCTCTGGTTATCGGGAATACCGCTCAGGACTTTCTGGGTGAGTACATGGCCGGAGGTGTGCTGGTAGTGCTGGGTTTGGGTCTTGGGGAAAATGAAACCCACAAGGCCAACTTTATCGGTACAGGCATGCACGGCGGCGTAATATATATGAGCGGCAAGGTTGAAGAACACCAGCTTGGCAAAGAAGTGGCTATAGCCGAACTGGATGAGACCGATTGGAAAACTTTACGCCCTTTAATTGATGAATTTGCTCTCCACTTTGGTTATAATGCAGAGGAGATAGCTGCCAGGCCTTTCTACAAGCTTTATCCGAAGTATCTCAGGCCTTATGGCAGAATGTACGCTTATTAAGAAATACTTAAGGCGGGCCAGTTGTTAAAACTGTTTATTGTGACTGCAGATACTAAAAAAATGGGCAGTTTGCTTAGGGAACTGGAGGCTGACCGGTTTGAAATAAAACAGGCGGCCTCTTTTGTTTTGGCTTATCCTCTGCTTGCCGAATTTGTACCTGATATTGTCCTGCTGGATTTTCTTAGCCTGAAAACTGAGGAATCCGAATGGGAAATCCCGGAAAATGTTTCCTTAGCCAAAAACCCCCTTATTATGGGCCTGCTGCCGGCAGATGATTATGAGGAGATAGCCCTCAAACCGGGGCTGGATGACTTTATCCGCTGGCCGGGTTCGGTAAATGAGCTTAAAGTGCGGCTGGTGCGGCTGGCTGAAAAATGGGGCATGAGTGAGCCGGGTATTATCCGGGCCGGTGACCTCATAATAGATACCCTTGGCTGTGAAGTCACTCTGTCAGGGCGGCTGCTTGACCTGACCTTCCGCGAATTTGAGCTTTTAAAATTTTTAGCCCAAAACCGGGGGCGGGTTTTTTCGCGTGAGGCTTTGCTTAACAAAGTGTGGGGTTATGACTATTACGGCGGAGACCGCACGGTTGATGTCCACATAACCCGCCTGCGCGGTAAAATAGAAGACCAGACTCATACCTTTGTTGAGACTGTGCGTAACATAGGCTACCGCTTTAAACGCCGTTTTTAACCCTGTAGTCTCCTTTATCGCTGGATTTCGTAATATTCCCGAAATATAAAATTAATTTAATTGCAATATAAACTTAATCTGTTGTTAACCTTCCATCGGTAAACTGTATGTAATAAAAATACAGAAGGAGGGTTTAGTTATGGACAGCGGCGATACGACTTGGTTACTTGTCTCTACCGCTCTGGTCATGCTGATGACTCCGGGCGTGGCTCTGTTTTACGGAGGCATGGTCCGGCGCAAAAATCTGGTTTCCACCCTTATGATGAGCTTTGGGGCTATGGCTCTGGGTGGAGTGCTCTGGGTTTTGATCGGCTACAGTCTTGGTTTCGGTAACGATATCAACGGTCTGGTAGGCGGTCTGAACTTCCTGGGTTTAAATGGTGTGGGGCAAGATCCATCTGACACTTATGCTACCACAGTACCTCATCTGGCCTTCATGATGTTCCAGGGTATGTTTGCCATTATCTCTCTGGCCCTTATTACCGGTGCGGTAGTAGAGAGAATCCGCTTTAGTGCTTTGCTCCTGTTTGGGGCACTCTGGCTTTGCCTTATCTATTCACCCATTGCCCACTGGGTCTGGGGTGATGGTGGTTGGTTATTCAATCTGGGTGTTTTGGACTTTGCCGGCGGTACTGTTGTCCACATCAACGCTGGTGTTTCTGCAATGGCTTTGGTGTTGGCACTGGGTGCCCGTCGCGGTTTCCTTAAAGAACAGATGGAACCCAATAACCTGCCCATGGTTATGCTGGGTGCGGCTCTGCTCTGGTTCGGTTGGTTCGGTTTCAACGGCGGCAGCGCTTTAACTGCCGGTGGTCTGGCTTCAAATGCTTTTGTTACTACTAACACTGCGGCTGCCAGTGCAGCTCTGTGCTGGATATTCCTTAGTTGGCGTCATCGCCGGCCGTCGCTTCTGGGTGCAGTTACCGGTGCAGTTGCCGGTTTGGTAGCCATTACTCCGGCGGCTGGTTTTGTAACACCCTTGGCGGCTATCGCTATCGGTGCGGTGGCAGCTCTGGTTTGCTACGGTGCTATGATATTCAAGATGAAACGCGGATTTGATGATTCACTGGATGTTATGGCAGTACACGGTGTAGGCGGTATCTGGGGTGCTCTGGCAACAGGTATCTTTGCCAGCGTGGCGGTAAACTCTGCCGGTGCTGACGGTCTGTTGTCTGGTAACGTGGAACTGTTCCTTAAACAAGCTTTGGGTGTGGCTGTTACAGGCGGCTTTGCCTTCGTGGGCAGCTTCATAATTGCCAAGGTGGTAGATAAGCTGGTAGGCCTGCGGGTAAAAGAACCCGAAGAAATGATAGGGCTTGATATTGCCCAGCACTCTGAACGGGCTTATGGTGGGAGTTTAAGATGAAAAAGATAGAAGCCATTATCCGCGAAGAAAGATTGGAACCGGTTAGAAAAGCATTGGAACTGGCAGGTTTTGCCGGGTTGACTGTCACCGAAGTCAGCGGACGCGGAAAGCAAAAGGGTGTTCCGCTGCAGTGGAGAGTAGGTGAATACCGGGTAGAGTTTCTGCCGAAGCTGAAACTGGAGATGATTTGCCACGATGATGATTGCCAGGTTGCAGTTGATGCCATCGTCAAGGCTGCCCGGACAGGACGTATCGGAGATGGTAAAATATTCATAATGCCAGTTGAGCAGGTGGTGCGGATTCGTACAGGTGAAACAGGCAGCGAGGCTGTCTAAGCCATACGTGACGTAACATCACTGAAACAATTACGAAATAATGCTGAAATATATAACTGGTAGACTAAACAACTGATTTGGGGAAAATATTTCCCCGGCAATAAAAGGAGATACGTTAGAAATGACGAGGGCAGAATCTGTAGAGTACGTTCTTAAAACGGCTAAGGATCATAATGTACGGTTTATTCGCCTGTGGTTTACTGATATTTTGGGCACCCTGAAAAGTTATTCCATTGCCTATAACGAGCTTGAAAGGGCTTTGGAAGACGGCATGGGTTTGGACGGTTCTTCTATTGAAGGTTATGCCCGCATAGATGAATCTGACATGTTGGCCTTGCCTGACCCGGATACTTTCCGGATTATGCCCTGGTCAAATGGTGAATATCAGGTTGGACGTATGTTTTGCGATATCAAACACCCGTCCGGCGAGCAGTTTGAGGGTGATCCCCGCTATGTCCTGAAGAGGAACTTGAAAAAAGCGGCTGATATGGGCTTTACATTCTATGTCGGGCCTGAACTGGAGTATTTTTACTTCAAGAATGACCGCTCAACCGAGTTTTTAGATGAAGGCGGCTATTTTGACCTGACTCCCCGTGATTTGGCCACCGACCTTCGCCGCGAAACTATAGTGGCTTTGCAGGACATGGGTATCATAGTTGAATATGCTCACCATGAAGTTGCCCCCAGCCAGCATGAAATTGATATCCGCTATACTGATGCTTTAACCATGGCGGACAATGTTATGACTTATAGATTGCTGGTTAAAGAAGTGGCTCTGCGTCATGGTTTACATGCCAGCTTTATGCCTAAGCCTGTTGGTTCGGTAAATGGCTCCGGTATGCATACCCACCAGAGTCTTTTCAAGGGTGACAAAAATGCCTTCTTTGATGCCAAAGATTCCTATTACCTGTCTACTATGGCCAAGCAGTATATTGCCGGTATCCTTAAATATGCTCCCGAATTTACCGCAGTTACTAACCAGTGGATAAACTCTTACAAGCGTCTGGTACCCGGTTTTGAAGCTCCGGTATATCTTTCCTGGGCACGGCGCAACCGGGCTGACCTGGTACGGGTACCTGAGTACAAGCCGGGACATGAGAAATCCACCCGCATAGAGCTCCGCTCGGCTGACCCGGGCTGTAACCCTTATCTGGCTTTCAGCGTTATGCTGGCCTCCGGTCTTAAGGGTATTGAGGAAAAACTGACTCCTCCCGCCCCCATTGAAGAAAATGTTTATGAGATGAACGAAGCTGAGCGTGCTAAACGCGGCATCGGGACTCTGCCCGGCAGCTTGCTGGAAGCCCTGAAGCTGACCGAGGGCAGTGATCTGATGCGTGAAGCTCTGGGTGACCATGTTCATAAGGCATTTATCTCTAACAAGAAAATAGAGTGGACTGAGTACAGCGCAGCTGTTACTGACTGGGAACTCAAGAGATATTTGCCCCTCCTCTAGTCTTTACTGAATAAATTGGCGCAGGGTCTGGTAAATGGGTTACAATAGCCTATACCAGACCCTGTTTTTTATATATGAGGGAAGTATGGGGAAATTGCGTTTAGCAATGGCACAAATTGATAGCGTGGTGGGTGATTTGGCCGGGAATACGGCCTGTATTATCCGCCATATTCAAGAGGCTCGTTCACTTGGCGCAGACATAATAGTTTTTCCCGAACTGGCTATCTGCGGCTATCCGCCTGAAGATTTACTCCATAAACCCCGTTTTGTTGAAGGTAATCTTCACTCGCTTGACTCTGTTATCAAAGCCTCAGAGGGGATTACGGTTATTGTGGGGTACGTGGATTCCCATAATGGTCTGCATAACTCTGCCGCCATTATTCATAACGCCAGCCTGATTGACAGTTATCATAAAATATTCCTGCCTAATTACGGCGTGTTTGATGAGAACCGTTATTTTCTGCCGGGTAACCGCTGCCCTGTGTATACAATCTGCGGGCTTCGGGTGGGGGTGAATATCTGTGAAGATATCTGGTTTGCCTCAGGTCCGTCTACCGCTCAGTCCAACAAAGGGGCGGAGCTGATTATCAATATCAGTGCTTCGCCCTATCATTTTGGCAAAAGAAACCAGCGTGAAAAGATGCTCTCAGACCGCGCCCGGGAAAACCGGGTCTATATTGCCTATACCAATATGGTGGGCGGTCAGGATGAGCTGGTATTTGACGGTGCCAGCAATGTTTTTGACTATAATGGCAATCTGGTGTTAAGGGGCAAACAGTTTCAGGAAGATTTGCTGGTGCTGGACCTGGATATACCGGCTTTAACCCGGCAAGGGGATATGAGCACTGAAATCCCGGACTCTATCTTTGTTTCAGCATCAGGTCTTAGTGAACCAAAACTGCCGCTTGAAAATAGTGCCAGTGTTCCTCTGGATGCTGATGCAGAGGTTTATCAGGCGCTTTTACTGGGTACTAAAGATTACATAAATAAAAACGGCTTTAAGAAGGTGGTTATCGGTCTTTCCGGGGGGATAGATTCCAGTCTGGTAGCTGCTATAGCCACAGATGCCTTAGGTGCGGATAATGTAGTGGGGGTTATTATGCCCTCCCGTTATTCTTCCGCAGGCAGTATTTCAGACAGTTTGCGTCTGGCGGAAAATCTGGGTATAAAAACCCTGCAAATCCCCATAGACCCCATTTTCAAATCATTTCTGAGTACCCTTTCAGAGGTATTTGCCGGAACTGAAACTGACACTACCGAAGAAAATATTCAGGCGCGTATCCGGGGCAATCTGCTTATGGCCCTTTCCAATAAATTTCACTGGCTGGTGCTTAATACCAGCAATAAAAGCGAAACCGCTATCGGCTACAGTACCCTGTATGGTGATATGGCCGGCGGTTTTGCCATTATCAAGGATGTTCCCAAGGTGCTGGTTTACCGCCTGGCTCACAACCGTAATAAATCAGCCGGCTTTGAGCTGATACCCCATAATGTGCTCACCAAACCGCCTTCTGCCGAACTTAAACCCAACCAGCTTGATACTGATTCTTTGCCTCCTTATGAATTGCTTGACCCTATTCTGGAGGCTTATGTGGAGCAGGATAAAAGCATAGACCAGATTGTGGCTTTGGGGTTTGAGGAAAGCATTGTTAAGCGGGTAGTCAAAATGGTAGACCGGAGTGAATATAAACGCCGTCAGGCTCCTCCGGGTATAAAAATCACTCCCAAAGCCTTCGGGCGTGACCGCCGTTTGCCTATTACCAACCGTTATAATCATGTTGGCTGAATAATTGCCGGGCTGGCAAAATAAACCTTATCGGCGTTTTTGCCGGATTATTCTGCGGGGTGGTTTATATGAAAATGCCTGAAAATTTAGACCCCGAAATGATTGCCCCCTGCGGTATAAACTGCCTCGGGTGCAGGGCTCATATTATGCAAAAGAAAACCTGCCCGGGGTGTTTAAGCGACAGCCCGACCAAGGCCGCCAGTTGCCGTAACTGCCTTATCAAAATATGTGCCGCAGAACACGGGCTGAAGAGTTGCGGCGAATGCCAGACCTTCCCCTGCCGCCTGATTACCCATATTGATAAAAGGTATCGCCTGCGTTACAGCCTCAGCCTGGTTGAAAATGGGCTCTTCCTGAAACAAAACGGGATGGAAGTATTTTTGGACAGGGAAAAAGAACGCTGGACTTGCCCGGAATGCGGCGGGGTAATCTGCCTGCATAATCATATCTGCAGAAGCTGCCTGAAAAAATATGAAACAGCCGGCAGCGGCTGAATTTTACTCTACCGGTAGCGCACTTAGCTTAACTGGCTGTAGATTTATCCTTTAACAGGTCTGGTTTATACCGGTGCGGTAAATGCGGCAAAGGGTGCAATCTCCTTCGGGCTGCCAGTTATCATGCAGTTCCGGGCAAAAGCCCATTTCTTTCATCAGCCGCACTAAAGTACAGGCCGGCAGGCCGACTACATTCAGATAGCAGCCTTCTATCTTTTCCACCGGTTCAAACTCCCTGTCCTGTATGCCGTAGGCACCGGCTTTGTCCATGGGCAGGCCGCTTTCCACATATCTTTGGGCTTCCGCCGGAGTAAAAGGGCGCATATGGAGGCTGCTCTGACAGGTGCCGGAGCGTACCTGGCCGTTTTGGGTATTTATTAAGCAAATGCCGCTTATTACCGTATGGCTTTTACCGCCCAGCCTGAGCAGGTAGTTAAGGGCTTCTTCCGGGGAAGCAGGCTTGCCCAGTATGCCTAGTGTATCCACCACTACGGTATCTGCAGCTATGATAAGCCCCTGTCTGGTATTCCGGGCAATGTCTCTGGCTTTGGTTTCGGCATTTAAAGCGGCAAATCTGGCGGGTGCAACCGAACCGTCAGGGTGTAACTCTGCCTGAGAAGGGCAAACTGAAAACGTGAAGCCCATTTCCCTTAGTATCTGTTGCCGGCGGGGTGAGGCTGAGGCCAGTATTATTTCAGGCAGATTGGTATTTTGGCAGTCAGGCATGGTTTTATTTGCTCCCGTACCGGATATTTTTTATCTGCAATCAGGCAGCGCGTCTTATTATCAAAACCTATTTGGGATTTATTCCGGCCAAGCACTATGACTGCATTTTAATAAAGCCAGCGTTTCAACGTGCGTGTAGTCATCGGTCTGGATGTCATGCGAGGAGTCCATAATAAGGGGGAACATGATAAAGACAATCACAATGCCTATAATGCCCATTACGATTCCCATAATTCGATTCACTACCCATCCACCTCCTTTCCCTTAAATTTAGAACCTATTTCCGTTTTACCATGCCGTTTTGGGAATACTGCACAAGGTTTTGTGCAGTTTTTTAAGACATAGGTTATATAAATAGAGATGAAGGTAAATTTTGAGGTGGTATAATCGTATTATGAGAAGAAGCAAACGCGTTGTAATACCTAACCTTAGCGAATCAGCCGTAAGGGTTCATTCAGTCCCCGATGCTATCCGCACCATTATGAGAGAAGAGGGTATAAGCCGGACACGATTAGCCTCTTCTCTTGGAGTGCATAGGAATGCCCTTATCAATTGGGAATACGGCAAAAGCACCTTATCATTGCCTATCATTTACGAGGTGCTTACGTCATGGGCCGAGCGTTTGAGGCAGCAAAAAGATATATCCGCATCATAATCGCAGTAGCAATACTGCCTATTCTGTTTCCTTTAAACGTGGTTAGTGCTGCCGATCCGGTAGCCCCGGATACCTTCCAGATAATATCAGTTGAGGCAATGCACAATCTCATTGAAGAAGATGATTTTCTTCTTGCCTTTACTTATAACATTCAATATGATGCAGGCCAGCCATCCGCCCCGGCATCAGATCTGTTCCACTTCCGTTTAATGGATACAGATGGCACAACACAACTTGGAGCGGTGGCTCCTTATCCCTATTACAATTCAGGGTATGATATGGGTGTTTCCGCTTTTTACTTTACGGCCGCGGGAGCTCCCACTTGGGAAGGTGCATATAAACTCAGAATAGAAGGTAATCCCAAATACTGGAGTACGTCCCCTGCAGTAAGCTACACATTAGTAACCTCCGACTACTCCCAGCTTGATGATGAGGATGAAAATAGAACACTGCTCGGTAATTACCTTGTAGATGTCCTAAGGGACCTAGAAATCAACTGGGACACCAAGATGGTAGCTGAATCAGATCTTGGCACTATCCTTTCTTCAACCGGGGAAACATATTTAAGGGGAACTGTCTCGGGCATTCAAACAATGTGCCCCCAGATCTTCGCTATACAGACTTCCACCCCTGATTTTGAGGAGACTGCATGGACCGGGGCTCAAGGGGAAAGTTATAAGACACGTTATGACGGCACTTGGATAGGCAACTCACTTCAGAAGATGGAAGACGGGCTCCATGTCCCCTGGAATGTCCTTACAGGCATCGGAATACTGGCCATCATTTTAGGACTGTTTGTATTAAGCTATGCCAAGTTCTCCACCACTACACCCGCGCTGATCAGCGGGGCCGCGGTGTTTTTGATGGGTGCGGTGATGGGTTTTATAGCCCCGGCAATAATGGCGCTTGCAGGGCTCACTGCCGGGGGCTTTCTGGTATATATATTTTTCTTCAGGCATGGATAAGGAGTTAAGATGAAACATAAGCTTACCTATATAATAACCGCTATAACCCTTTCTTTAATGATTCTGGCAAGCCCTGTACTGGCTTCTGATATCAGCGGGGCGATTTACCGCGGCAGCATAAGCGTTACCAATTCCAGTTACACCGCTACAGAGGTCGCCGTGCCTTTTGCCCTAGGCACCGGCTCGCTCATCAGCGGCTACTACGTGAATTCTGACCTTACCAATACTGCAATAAGGGATTCAGGCGGTGTGGATGTGCCCTATATGCCGGCAGTAAGCGGCTCTACTGATTGGATGCTTTATGCCGGGCAGGTGAGCCAGAACTCAAGTAAAAACTACTCCCTTTACACCGGGGGCAGTACAGACATGGCAGGGGATATCGTTTATTTCCCCGGTGATACCGGCATGACCGCAGATGATGATGCAAGCCTAGAGCTAGGTAATAACTTTATTATCGAGCAGGAGGGGTACATCAATACCGATGCCAGCAGCGATAAGAACCTTGTTTATAAAGAAGGAGCTTTTAGGTCATACGTAAGCGGAGATAACGAGATAACAAGCAGTATTTACGGCTTAGGCGCAGAAGCGGAGACAGAGAGCCACACGGACATAGAGGCAGATGTAGCGGCTGATACAGTATTTACCTCTTTCTCCAGTAGCACTACAGACGAGGATTTTTCAGGTACCACGTGGCTTGCTCAATCCTTTACGCTTTCTTCTCCTGCAATAATTACCGACGTAGCATTATACATAGAGAAAAACGGTGCTCCTCCGGATGCCGATATCAAGATAGGAAAGTATTATAACAACTATGGCAATATTTCTATGACTGGAATCGGTACTTTTACAGGAGCATTAGACACCTCAGAAGTAAGCACCAGCCAAACTTGGGTAACTTTTGACTTAGGCTTAGCGTATGGTTGGTGTCTTGAAGCCGGAACTTACGCAATTATTCTAGAAAATACTGACGGAGATACAGCAAACGAATTGGAGTGGTGCTACAGCTCCAGCGGTTATTCCGGCGGTGAGGGTGTTATTAGTACAAATAGCGGCAGTAATTGGTCTTTAAGTAGCAAGGATTACGGTTTTCAGGTTATTGGCTATCTTTGTACGCCCGTATCAAGTTCATATTGGGGGCTTCAACCTTTTACACCTGACGTTAATACAAGTTTGACTGAGATAGACCTCTACATGAAAGAGGTAGGCAGTGCAGGCACAATAACCCTTAATCTGTATGAGGCTGATGCAAGCCATGAACCTACCGGAGCTAGCTTGGCTTCCGCATCATTAGGGAGTGCAGACATTGGTTCAACTTATGATTGGGAAACTTTTGACTTGAGTTCGCCTGTAGATATAGATACAGAAACAGAATATTGCTTTGTTCTATCTTTAGCCTCAGGAACTTATTATTTAGGTTGGGCAGACGGTAACGCCGATGTAGATTATTCTGTTAGCAGCGATAGTGGCTCTACATGGTCTAACTATTCCCACATACCGGATGGGCAATTAGCTTTTAAACTAACTGGCCAAAGCATGGGAGAGTTAGTTAATGTTACGGCAACCGGAATAGATAGCGGTGAACACACAGTCAAAACAACAGCAGACGGCACAGATCTTAAAATCTATGTTGATGACGTGCTAAAAGATACAGATTCACTGGGTGGCGCTTCCGTACCAAATAACTCTAACAGCTGGACTTTTGCCTCCGGCGGTTCTGTGCTTTACCTAAGGTCTCATGACATCACTATAGGCGGTATTCTCAAGCAATACATAGAATGGCAGAACAGCTCTACATTTGAGGACTCTACGGCTTACGGCAATGATTGCACTCCAAGCTTTAGAACGACAACGACTGACGCAGACGTATCCGCAACACTTAACGATTATGAACCGTTCAGTATGGCCGAGTTTTCGGGCAGCTCCGATGATGATACAGTCACCGTTATAGATACAGCCCCTACAATGCCTACAGAGATGTATCGGGAGATGGAAACAGAGCACCTGCCCGGGGCAGACCTCATAAATGAAATGCTTACTGAAGCTGATATCCCTTTGAGTCTGTTCTGGTTTCCCTGGTGTTTTATATCCAGCGCGCTCTTAGGCATGCTGATTTATGCTTTTACCAGGAGTTTATTTGCTTTGAGTGCTACAACCGGCATGGGGCTTACGTTTTACTCACTGGCCGGGCCCATTCCGTTCTGGGTGGTGGGGATATTTGCCATTATTGCCATTGCGATACTTATTAAGCAGGGGACCGCCAGCTATTAAGGAGTTATTATGAGTACAAAACTATGGATGAGTATATTTGCCTTCTTCTTTATCGGGCAAGCGATATCCCTTATTGTGGAAGGCACCTACATAGGCACCGCTGAGGTTGATTTACTTAACAGCCTTACCGGTTATTCTATTATGGAAGTATCCGGGGGAGGTGGTTTGGATATTCCGAAGATTGCCGGTGGGTTCTTTTTGCACGGGCTGCCTAAAATGCTGATGTGGGATTATTCATTCTTTGAGGGGAGCTGGTCCATCTTCCGCTTTGCACTAATGTTTGTGGTGAGTGGTGGCGTGGTTATAGGACTGGCCATGCTCTTTATCGGTGTGGTTAGTAACATTGTGGGTTCTGTTATGAAGATATTCTAAGTAAATATAAATACCTTTTATATACTTGTATGGAAATTGACCTTACCCCCGAAAACAGCTACACGATGACTTAGAGTCTTCTGGTAAAATAAAAACACCAGGAGGACTCATGAAAGCCAGAAAATACACTGAAGAACAGATCATCGCCGTAATGAAGGAAGGCGAAGCCGGCGCTAAGGTAGCCGATCTCTGTCGCAAACATGGTATGAGCGAGGCTACTTACTACAATTGGAAGGCGAAGTACGCCGGGATGACCGTCAGCGATCTGAAACGGTTGAAATCGTTGGAAGCCGAAAACCGTCGTCTTAAGCAGCTTGTAGCCGACCAGGCGCTGGATAATCTGGCGCTGAAGGAACTGCTCTCAAAAAACTTCTGACGCCCGAGGTTAAGCGGCAAGCGGTCTCTCATGTCAGGGAGAACCTTGGGCTAAGTATCAGAAGAGCTTGCCTGTTGGTTAATATATCAACGTCGGTCTATCAATACCGACCGAAACCGGATAATGACGCTATGGTGCGTAAGCGGCTGCGTGAACTGGCGGAGCAACGAAAGAGGTTTGGCAGCCCTCGACTGCACATATTGTTGAAACGGGAAAGATTAGTTGTAAATCATAAGCGTACAGAACGGTTATACCGTGAGGAAGGGTTGGCATTAAGAAAGAAACGGAAAAGGAAAGGATCCGCCGGATTACGTATTGTATTACCTTCACCGCGTCGGACGAACGAGAGATGGTCGATGGATTTTGTAACAGACAGTATTGTTACCGGCAGACGTTTCCGGGCGCTTACCATCGTTGATAACTACACGCGGGAATGTCCGGCGATAGAGGTGGATACGTCACTGGGAGGCCGCAGAGTAGCGGGAGTACTTGACCGGCTATCAGAAACGAGGGGACTGCCTGAAAGCATCACGGTTGACAATGGTCCGGAATTTGCCGGACGTGCCTTGGATGAATGGGCATATCGCAAAGGAGTAAGGCTGAACTTCATAAGACCCGGAAACCTATTGAAAACGCGTATATCGAGAGTTTCAATGGGAGATTACGGGATGAGTGCTTGAATACGAACTGGTTTCTCAGCTTGGACCATGCCCGTAGTGTTATCGAAGAGTGGCGGAGAGACTACAACGAAGTCAGACCGCACAGCGCATTGAACGGAACTACGCCAAAGGAGTATGCTAATATAACTGCGAAGGCTCTAATGCAGGGTGCGCTAATTCCGGGGTAAGGTCAAAATAGGCATTATAATACCTTATCGCTTAATAAGGAGTAGATCAGATGCCGAGAGATAAAAATGAAGGGAAGATCTTAGAACAGGTTAAAGTAGATCATCATAAGATAGCCATCGCAAAAGCATTTATTTTAGGTATACCCAGAAATAACGAGTATAATCCAGAAGACATCTGTAAACAATTTTTACAGCAGCAACATGCCGAACAACCCGGAGAAGTAATAATACATCCTTCGTTCACTGAAACTGATGTTTTAGTTAAGGAAGTGGCAGAAAGTTTAAGTTTTACCCTTGCTTTTCACGAAGCGTTAAACGCGTTAATTTATTCTGGAATAGTTATGCCTACTAGTTCCTATCGCACTGAAGGTTTCCATCAGGCGTGGACTACTGTGTACCAAAGGGGCGGGGGGCATTCTGGGGGATGGAGTTTCGATGAGTACCGATATACATTTCCAAACCGTTTTATCTTCTCGGTCTCCAGCAGAACTAATGATGACTTTGCCCTAATGGATGCAGATCTTTATCTGTTAGAAGCGGGAGTTGCCGGGGCTGACGAAGAAATTATTGAGGCTATCAAAGATTCTATCGCTTGCTTTAAAGGAAATTTATACAGACCCGCAGTTGTAATGCTTGGAAAAGCCATGGAAGGCGCATGGTTAGAACTTGGGGTTTCCATCATGCAATACATGGTTAAGCTCGGATCCAAGAGTGAAGAAGACGTTGCACGTTTTAAAGCAAGTGATAAGCCAATTACAATTATGAGTAAAATCAGCAAGATAGTTGAAATGTACAATAGAAAAGAATTAAAAACTGTGAGAGACAAAACTGGAATTTCAAACGGTGCGTTAAATAGTATTATGGTTTGGTCCGATATTCTGCGTGACTCTAGAAATGCGATTCACTTCTCGGTTAAACCAACACTACCAAACACATATGAAAAAGTAGCCATTCTACTAATTGCGGCTTCAAAATATTTTAAAAGCATGTATTGTATTAAAAAGGCAACCGATGAAGAAGTAATATAATATACTGCTTGGTACAGGCAGATTCTCCTTCACAAACCAATTGGTTTGTGAGCCCCTCTTTTTTGCCTGGTGTTTATTCGTAAATATTGCTTGATTTTGAGGGTAGGGTTTGTGAAGGTAATTTCTGGCTATTAATGGGGAGACGGGGGAGAGTTGGTCTCTCCCTTAAGCAATGGTGATGGGGTTTGCTGCAGTTTAGAGAAAGCTAATGCCTGACATGCGAACATGGTAATCATTCACATTATGCCTTATATCCAAAAGCATATCCCAAATTTCTTGCTTCTTTTCATCACTTAAGTCTTTACAAAAATAGTTACAAGCATCTGTTGCTTTTTGATAACCTTCTAAAACATCCTGCCAATCCCCCGGTGGGTTATCTGCGATACTATAATAAGTTTTCTTACCCTTTTTTACTTTCTTTAGGTAGCCTTTGTTATATATATTAGAGAATAAATGCAAGACATTCTCAGTGCTTAAACCAGTTGCCCTGCATGCGTCAATGATTCCGATTTCTTCTCTAAAATATACTTCCATAAGTAAACTGCTCTCATTCGGTGTTAGGTTTTCACTATACTCACCCATAGTATATTTGTAGTTTCGCATTGCTATGGTTCCAATAAGTGTTATTATACTCATTAATGAGAGATTTACATACTCTTCCCCGTAGGTATTAATTCTATCTTCCTGCTGCTTAATGTTATTTAAATCCATATCACGCTCGTTTCCCATTTTTTACTCACGTCCCTCCCAATCTAATTCTCCAACTAACTCGTTTTGTGACTATTATATTCTAATTTAATAAATTTTCAATAAAAGTTTTAGTAAACTTTTAATATTGTTTTTTCATTCTTTCGTGGCACGTGCGCTTTCCAAGGTGCTATCTTCTACTTAACAAACCTTCCCGTTGAGTAAACATTTCAAGGAGGCATGTTATGGATACTTGGCTTGCGGACTACCGCATGACAGACGCCAAAGTGCGAAAAGCTTTTTTTAAATGAGGTATTTTAAAAGTATGAGTGAAAAATATCATTCTACAGTCACAAGGCGTGATTTCATGAAGAGATTAGGTTTGGCAGGAGCCGGTGCGGGGGCACTGGGTGCCGTAGTACTTGCAGAGAATAACCTGCCGCATGAGTTTAAAGATGTTGATGACCTGCTGTCAGCAGGTAAAGCTTTAGAGGGTGACCACGCTAATAAAGTAAACAATGAGCCATGGTGGGTTACCACGCGTGATCATGAGGATCCAACCTGTAATATAGATTGGAGCCTTATAAAAAGATACAGCGGTTGGAACAACCAGGGAGCATACTTCTTACCTGAGGATTACCTGTCTCCAACCTATACAGGTAGAAGACATACTATTGTTGATGCATTTCTAGAAATAAAATTACAGGGTAAAAAATACCGCGATAGTGCCTGGATAAAATCAGGCATAGACTGGATGAAGGAAAATATTGATCCAGATTATGACCCTGGTGAACTGGGCTATGGCGACCGCAGGGAAGATGCCCTAATATATGCCGCCACGAATGGCTCACATAATTGCTGGGAGAACCCGCTTTATGGACGCTATAAAGGTTCTAGGCCTTATCTCTCTATGCGAACCATGAATGGAATAAACGGCTTGCATGAATTTGGTCACGCAGATATCAAAACCACCAACTACCCGAAGTGGGAGGGTACGCCTGAAGAGAACCTGTTAATCATGCGCACCGCCGCGCGCTACTTCGGGGCTTCTTCCGTTGGCGCCATTAAGATAACGGATAACGTGAAGAAAATCTTCTATACCAAAGCCCAGCCCTTTATCCTCGGGCCTTGGTATACGATTACAAATATGGCTGAATACATTGAATATCCGGTCCCAGTAGATAATTATGCCATACCCATTGTGTTTGAAGATGTTCCTGCAGACCAGGGACACTACAGCTACAAGCGCTTTGGTGGTGATGATAAGATAGTGGTGCCCAATGCTCTAGAGAATATCTTCACCTATACTATCATGCTCCCTGAGAAACGCTTTAAGTATGCACATAGCGTACCTATGGACCCATGCTCTTGTATTGCCTATCCCCTCTTTTCAGAGGCTGAGGCACGCATTCAGCAATTCATTGCAGGCCTTGGTTATAACTCAATGGGTGGCGGAGTTGAAGCTTGGGGTCCGGGCAGTGCCTTCGGCAACTTAAGTGGCCTTGGGGAACAATCACGCGTATCAAGCATTATTGAGCCCCGCTACGGCTCTAACACCAAGGGTTCCCTAAGGATGCTTACCGACCTGCCTCTTGCCCCCACCAAGCCTATAGATGCCGGTATCCGTGAGTTCTGTAAGACCTGCGGCATCTGTGCCGAGCATTGTCCTACCCAAGCTATCTCGCATGAAGGGCCGCGCTATGACTCACCATACTGGGATTGCGTAAGCGGTTATGAGGGCTGGCACCTTGACTATCACAAATGCATTAACTGTACCATCTGTGAGGCCGTCTGCCCCTTCTTCACTATGAGCAATAACTCCTGGGTGCACAACTTGGTCAAGTCCACTGTTGCCACTACGCCCGTTTTTAACGGTTTCTTTAAGAATATGGAAGGAGCCTTCGGCTACGGCCCGCGCTACTCACCAAGCAGGGATGAATGGTGGGCCTCAGAAAACCCAATACGCGGCGCAAGCGTAGATATTTTTTAAGAGAAAGGATGGAATAGATTATTATGGGTGGTGCTTTATACTACTTTTTAGTCGGTATGCTTATTGGCGGTGCCGCAATATGGTTTATTACCTATACCCAGTTTAAGAATATAAGTTTTAAATGGTGGGAATGGTCCCTTATGGCGCTAAGCCTGCTTTTGGTATCCTCTATCTTCCAGCATATGTATTCTTCTATGAGCGTGGAGATGGAGTATCAGAGTGCCTTTATGTACCTTGGCGTCTTTGGCACACTGGCTGTCATCTTAAACCTTATTGTATGGCGCACATATAGCGGCAGGAAGGAATAAAATCTTTTGATCCGCAATGTTGAAAGGGGAGTTGTTAAACTCCCCTTTTTTCTTTTGCCCCTGTACACACGATTATAGCTCAGCGATGCTAAGTATCTATCGAGGCATATATACACATTAGACGAGGAGTTGGGGGTAACGCAGAGGGCTGAACTCCCCGTCTAAAATCTAAAGTGTCTCTAAAAGTGCCGAAAACATCTCAGTTTGAATCGTAAAGGTGTCTTCTACTGCCAAAAGGGTATCTCAAGCGGCACCTTAAGGGGATCATTTTTAATGGCAGAAAAATGATCCCCTGACTCTTTTTGTTTATGGTATAATATGCGCCTTCATATCACAAATCAGACTCGAATAATATGTAATTAGAAACTCATTTAATTATCCTCCTATACCTTTCCCAGTGGTAGCTCCAAAAAAGTAAAAAATTCTTGATATACCCAAAGGTGTTTTTATAATAAAACAATTTCAAGAATATGCGTGTCATAATTAACGTTCTCCAAAACCTTCTCCATAATTTTGGTCCACTTTTATAGAGGATGCTATCTCGTTTTTTGCCTATTACCCGTCGTATTTCTAATACCAGAGGATGCGCACGTATCTTAAGCCATAACGGATCATCTTTGGAAACAAGGGTGTAATCCAGTTTAAAGATATTCCTCATTTCTGCCCCTCCATATTTTTGAATTCGTTATAGTAATATAGAAAATCATCAATCTTCATACCGCCATTAATCCGGGAGACTGCCTGATCCCAAAGCCCTTGGCATTTATTCTTCATAGGGCAGTTGTCACACCCTGCGGGCCCGCTGCACTTTTCAACTTGTTCAATAAGCCCGGCAAAAAGGGGGTCATGCAGATCATCAAGGGCAATATTAAATTCCATCAACGCTTTTCTGGCTTTTGCCGCAAGTACCATATCTTTATCGCCTCCTAACCCACAGAAGAATCATCTGGATGATAAAGCTAGCGGTAAAACATACGACGAACCAAATGTTATAACCTGCCAATAAGGAAACAAGCGCAGCCCCCAATAGGAAATAGATCACCCCAAACATATAAAGCATTTTCTTTGTTAAAAACATCAGCCACCTCGCTTGATTTGGTTATAAACATAGCCCGGGGTTACTTTTACCCCGGTTTGCTCGGTTAAAAGCCGGGCTGCCCTGGTATAATTCATTTCCACGCGATTGAACGCTTCCAAAACTTTTGTGAAGTCGATACTCTTTCTCGGCCGACCGATTGCTTTGCCTGATTTGGTGCCATTCTCTTTTGCATAAGCAATTCCGGCATTAACTCTTTGTCTTATAGTTGATTGCTCCAGTTCTGCGGCCGCCGTCATTATGGAGAAAACAAAATTCCCCATTGGAGTAGTGGTATCAATGCCGGAGTCCATATAAGATTTAAAACCGACATTATAGCTATTAAGCATCTGCATGGAATTTACGGCATGGATCACAGATCTAAAAGCTCGGTCAAGTTTCCAGACAAGCAGAACATTGAACTTTTTCAGTTGGGCCTCCTTCATCAGCGCCGTCCAAGCCTTGCGCCCGGTAAAATCTGATGCAGAAGCCTCATCTGTATATTCCCGGTAGATTTCCCAACCATTGTCGGCACAGTATTTACGAAGCGCTGCGAGCTGCAGCTCCGGGTTTTGCTCTTTGTCTTTAGTTGATACCCTGGCGTATAGAGCTACTTTCATTTAGTTGCTCCTTGCTTTTCGTTGGTCCATGATGGAAAACAAAACGCCTACCGATCCGTCCACACCTAGCGTTTCACCCCCTGATAGAAGGTAGTAAAGGAACGCAAATATGGGTGCGTGCGCGTGTATAGGAAATGTTGTTCTTCTTGTTCCGCTTGTTCCCGCAGAAAAATATGAGAGAAAAAATGTTAGAACACAAGCTGACAATCGCGGCCTGCGTCCGGCGGCGATCATCGAAAAACTGCACCTGCGTAACGCCATTTATCAAGACACCGCGACCTACGGGCACTTCAATTCCTGCTTGTTCCCGTGGGAGGATACCAGCATGAGGCTATACAACGAACTAAGAAAGGCGGATGAAGCGTATGCAGATAGAAAAATTGAAGATTGAGCAGCTTATCCCGTCTGACTACAACCCTCGCAAGGATTTAAAGCCCGGAGATCCTGAATACGATAAGCTAAAGCGCTCCATTGAACAGTTCGGATACGTCGAGCCGGTCATCTGGAATATGGTGACCGGCCGTGTTGTAGGTGGGCATCAACGTTTGAAGGTGCTCATCGATATGGGCATTACCGAGGTGGAGTGTGTCGTCGTAGAGCTGCCGGAGACAAAGGAAAAGGCGCTCAATGTGGCGCTCAATAAAATATCCGGCGATTGGGATAAAGATAAGCTGGCGCTGCTCATCGCTGACCTGCAAGGCTCCGATTTCGATGTTTCGCTCACGGGCTTCGACCCATCCGAACTGGATGACCTATTCAAAAGCAGCATCAAAGATGGTCTGCACGATGACGATTTTGATGTCGATGAGGAGCTCAAGCAACCGCCGGTCACTAAGCTCGGCGACCTCTGGACACTCGGTCGGCATCGGCTGGTCTGCGGAGACAGCACCAAAGCAGAAACTTTCGCCGTTCTTATGGGTGACCGCAAGGCGAATCTGGTCATCACAGACCCGCCTTATAATGTAAACTACGAAGGCAGCGCCGGAAAAATCAAGAACGACAACATGGCAAACGATGCTTTTTACAATTTCCTGCTGGCAGCTTTTCAGAACACTGAGGCGGTCATGGCGGATGACGCAAGCATATACATTTTTCATTCCGACACCGAAGGGCTGAATTTTAGAAGAGCCTTTTCGGATGCCGGTTTTTATTTGTCCGGTTGCTGTATCTGGAAAAAGCAATCGCTGGTGCTGGGGCGTTCTCCGTATCAGTGGCAGCACGAGCCTGTGCTCTACGGCTGGAAGAAAAGCGGCAAGCATCAGTGGTACAGTGGGCGCAAGGAAACGACCATCTGGGAGTTCGACAAACCAAAAAAGAATGGCGACCACCCGACAATGAAGCCTATCCCGCTGCTGGCTTATCCTATTATGAACAGCAGCATGACAAATACGCTGGTGCTCGATCCCTTCGGTGGCTCCGGCTCCACGCTCATCGCCTGTGAACAGGCCGACCGCTCCTGCGCCACAATCGAACTTGATGAGAAGTTCTGCGACGTCATCGTGAAGCGGTATATCGAGCAGGTCGGTGCGGCGGATAAGGTATCCGTCCAGCGTGACGGACTGACCTATTCCTACGCTGAAGTAGCTGTAAAATCGGACTGAATCACACAAGTGCCGCCGCTTCTGTTTGGTACATATATATCGCGGAATTACCTTGCTATTTACAGGCTTTAGAGTGATATATGTACGTACAAAAGCCGAAGTATCGGCTCAAAGAAAGGCGGCAGACACTATGGAAAACAAGAATTTTGAACTCAGGTACAACCTGACCGGCAGTGATCGCAAGCGGCTCATAACAGCGATTGCAGAGATTTTGGGATGCCCTGCAAAGTACAAAGGCGCTCCTACCTTCGGCTATGAGGTGGACTACGTCACCATCGACAAGAATGGCACGATCAGCTTCGACGACCGCGCCGACAGCGAGGAAATCGAAAAGCTCATCGAGCGGCTGCACGAGCAGGGCTTTGAAGCGGAACCGCGCTTCGAGGACTTGCAGATGACTGAGGAAGAAGAACTGGGGCTTGGCAGACAGCACCGCGACCCGGTTGGCGAAGATGGCATGCAAGCAAGCGATGTGCCGGACGAGGGCATCGGGCTGGTGATTGAGATGCCGCGCTCCTCCTTTACTGATACGTCACTTGAAATCCTCAAGCGACTGGTGGAGAGCAAGAAAAGCCTCATCAGCAAGGCGGGTTTGTTTGGCTCATGTAGTTTTGTCCCATCGCCACATACGGGCTTTGGATAGCATTGCCGGTGGTAGGGTGCCGCGCCAGAAAGCCGAAACTTGACACCGCTTCCTCGCACTGAATCCATCGAGCCACGCTCATAGCGTAACGTTCCAGTAGCTGTGGAGAAACGAGCGCAGCGCAGCCTCGTGCATTAAGCCACTCCCATGTGTTTTTATATATTTCAGCGGCGGCAAGTGTCGTACCATCCTTTTGCTCTGCTGACAGCATTTTGTTTGGCTCCGGCATTTCATAGCCTTCGAGCGCGGGCGCATCAGTGAACTCCATTACCGTCAGCTTCCTGCCGCCCGGATTACCGGCGGATATTTTATCGGCGAGAGGCTTCTTTTTAGCGCCAGCACCGACTCTGGCACCGCCTCTACAGGTGCCGTCTTTCGCCATATTCATCACACTCCTTTTTAACTTGGGCTATTCAACCCTTTGAAACTGCGTTTTTCAACACGAAGCCCCACGCCGCCAACCGGCGCTTCTGGCCTATTCCTGTCAGCGGTGAGTCTACAAAAAAGGCATGGCAGATTACAAAGGATGAGGTTGCTCAGATATGGGCCGAAACACTCATGCTCTATCACCGTGGCGAAAAGCTCTACCTTGAAGGCGACGATGCGATTCAAGCGGTCGCCGAACAGGCGGATGCTATGGAGACAGATGAGCGCGAAGGGCTGGTGCGACAGTACCTTGATACCTTGCTGCCGGACAACTGGGATGAGCTCGACATTTTTGAGCGGCGCAACTTTTTGAACGGCACTGGTGTTGCTGACATTGGCAAACAAGGCACAGTACAGCGCAAGCTGGTATGCAATCTGGAAATCTGGTGCGAGTGCTTCGGCAAAGACCCGTCAGCACTAAAGAAGGTGGACTCCTATGAACTCGGCTCTATCATGCAAAAACTGGAGTCTTGGGAGAAGTACACTGGAACAAGACAAGGAACAAGTAACTTCACCCACTACGGAAAACAGCGAGCTTATTCCAGAAAGTAACGGAACGAGCGGACTCGTTCCCGCGCTTGTTCCAGTGCTTGTTACGGCTTAATTCCTTATAGAATGGAGGTTTTCGGGCATTGCGGAACAAAAGAACAAGAATTTACCTATTGGCATCTATCATAAAAAAAGAGGTAGTAAAGGAACGCAAATATGGGTGCGTGCGCGTGTATAGGAAATGTTGTTCTTCTTGTTCCGCTTGTTCCCGCAGAAAAATATGAGAGAAAAAATGTTAGAACACAAGCTGACAATCGCGGCAAAAAACATGGGAGGCATCGCGCTGAAGTTCGTAAGTCCGGGTTTTGACGGGATGCCTGACCGTATCGTGCTTTTACCGAACGGTCATATGGGCTTCGTGGAAGTAAAGTCAATGGGCTGCAAGCCACGGCTGCTTCAATTGGCGAGACACCGGCTCTTGCGAGGACTTGGCTTCAAAGTATACGTGCTGGACGACGAACAGCAGATTGGAGGGATTCTTGATGAAATACGAACCACATAACTACCAGACCTTTGCTATCAATTACATCGAGGAGCATCCAATCGCCGCTGTCCTACTTGATATGGGTCTTGGTAAAACGAGCATCACGCTGACTGCTCTGAATGGCCTGCTGTTTGATAGCTTCGAGGCGCACCGCATTTTGGTAATTGCACCACTAAGAGTAGCACGGGACACATGGCCTGCTGAAGTAGATAAGTGGGATCACCTGCAGAGCCTCATCTGCTCCGTGGCAGTAGGCACCGAGTCAGAACGCCGGTCAGCACTTTTGAAGCCCGCCGACATCTATATCATCAACCGCGAAAATGTCCAGTGGCTCATTGAGGACAGCAATCTGCCATTCAACTATGATACCGTCGTGGTTGATGAGCTGTCCTCCTTCAAGAACTATCAAGCAAAACGCTTTCGGTCACTGATGAAGATGCGGCCTGCGGTTAAACGCATCATCGGGCTGACCGGCACTCCTTCCGCAAATGGTCTCATGGATTTATGGGCAGAGTTTCGGCTTCTGGATATGGGCGCTCGGCTCGGACGGTTTATCAGCCACTATCGTCTCGATTACTTCCAGCCGGACAAGCGTAACGGGCAGGTCATATTCAGTTACAAGCCACTACCAGGAGCGGAACAGCGGATATATGACAAAATCTCCGACATCACCATCAGCATGAAATCCACCGACCACCTAAAAATGCCGAAGCTGGTCAGCAGTGAATATACTGTCCACCTGTCCGACGAGGAGCTCCAGCGTTACGATGAGTTAAAAAGCGATCTCGTGTTGCAACTCCCTAATGGCGAAATCACAGCGGCAAATGCTGCCGCTCTCACCGGCAAGCTGTGCCAGATGGCAAACGGCGCTATTTATACCGACGATGGCAGCACCATCACGATTCACGGCCGAAAGCTCGATGCGCTGGAGGACATCATCGAAGCCGCCGGTGGCAAGCCACTTCTGGTTGCGTACTGGTTCAAGCATGACCTTGCCCGCATTAACGAGCGACTGCAAAAGCTCCATATTCCGTTCTCCAAGCTGGACAGTTCCGATAGCATTCGCAGGTGGAATAATGGTGAGCTTCCTGTGGCACTGGTACACCCCGCCTCTGCCGGTCATGGGCTAAACCTGCAAAGCGGCGGTTCCTGCATCGTCTGGTTCGGGCTGACCTGGTCGCTGGAATTATATCAGCAGACCAACGCCCGACTGTGGCGACAAGGGCAAAGTGCCGAAACAGTTGTGGTGCAGCACATCGTTACCAAAGGCACTATCGACGAACGCATCCTGAAGGTGTTATCCAAGAAGGACAGCACACAGGCTGCGCTAATCGAAGCGGTAAAAGCCGACCTGCAAATCTGAGACAACCAACGACAATCCGTGCCAATCCGAGAAATAAATTATCGGAGGTACAGATTATGAACCCATATGAAGAATTAGCAAACGCCATCGTACTGCAGGCGGTTAAGGACTACCGGCTGCATGACGATGAAAAAGAGCTTGTCAGCATCGAGCGCTTCTTCCGTTCCGGCTGGTTTAACACGCTTACAAGCATCGATCCTGAAATGCTGATTGCCAAGCTGAGAAAGGAGAAGGTGCGCTATGAATACTAAAACCTACCTTTCTCAGGCGCGTTATCTGGACATGCGTATCAAGTCCAAGCTCCAGCAGGTTGACTCTCTGAACGAGCTGGCAACGACCTGTACATCTGTCTTGACGGGTATGCCGAGAAACCCCAGCGGCTCAACCTCCCGCATGGCTGATGCTGTATGTAAAATCGTTGACCTGCAGAACGACATCAACCGTGACATTGATAAGCTGGTTGACCTTAAAAAAGAAATCATGGGCGTCATCAAAGCTGTGGTAAATCCGGAGCACCAGACCCTTTTGGAGAAGCGTTACCTCTGCTTCCTTTCTTGGGAGAAAATTGCGGTGGACATGGGCTACGATCTGCGTTATACACACAAGCTCCACATTCGGGCGCTGGAGGAATGTGAAATTCCTGAATTGGACATGAAAAGATAATAATTTTTATCACGAAGCAACCCATATTCAATTTATTATGGGTTGATTTCTTTAAAATAAGAATGTAAAATAAAAGTTAGAAAACCTAACATTTTACTGTTGCATTTTCTAACTTGATAGTGTATAATAATAACGGATAACAATTGAAGGAGGGAAAATTATGAAAAAACTTAATGAAAGAATGAAGGAATTGCGTACTCAGCTTCATCTTTCCCAAGAATATGTTGCTAATTACCTCGGTATAAGTCGGGCAACGTTCACTCAGATGGAAAATGGCAACCGGAAAATAACTGCCGATGATGTGTCTAAGATCAGTAAACTGTTTGGAATATCAGCAGATTCGCTTTTGAATGGCTCGGAAATTAGCCAGCCAGCTACTGTATTCGCTCGGAGTTTTGAAGGCTTAGATGAAACGGACCAGGCAGAGATTATGAATTTGATTCGTTTTAAGGAGCAGATGAAGTTGCAGAGGGCTAAGTAATGGGTTTTAAACTGGAAGCGCAAAAATATACTGATCCAGAATGTATGGCAGCAGATTATCTAATAGCATACTTTGGTAATCAGAAAATTGAATACCCAATCAACCCGTTTACCTTACTAAAAGATGAGGGCGTACTTTTTACGCTCTCAAATTTTCATAAACTTGAGGGGGTTTATGTTCCTGCTACATCTGAGAGTGACATTCCGATTGTCGGAATCAATGCCAATCGTCCCATAACTCGACAACGTTTTACTGCTGTTCATGAACTATGCCATCATTTTCGTGACGCCAGTAAGCAGATTTCTTGTCCAATGTATGGCAAAAAGACCACAATTGAATCTTTTGCTGACAGATTTGCTGCTGCTGTTCTCATGCCTATTGCTGAACTTCGAGTTCAGGTCAACAAGCGCAAAAATACTCGTGGCAATGTCAGCTTTGATGATGTTCTTGAAATTGCAGATTATTTTGGTGTCAGCTTTGAATCTTGCCTTTTCAGAATTGCTTATCGAATCCATGCTATTGATGGAGATACGGAATCAGCATCGCTCAAGAAAAGAATAGTGAAATATGCTCCGGATAAGGTTCGCAAATCCCAACATATGACATATACTAATCTTTATGCTGGGTTGATTGATAATTATCGGGAGCAACTTGCCTTTTCTCCAACGGAACACGCCAGATACCTTTTCCAAAACGAATACATCTATAATGACAGCCGCATGGAAGGTTTGGATGTTACCGTCGAGCAGGCCTCAGAAATAGTAACTGATCTCCGTCTCAATATGCAGAACAGCTGCTTTTGCAATGAGGAAAACGAATCCTATTTATCCGTTGCCGGCCATTATGTTATGTATCAAGATATCTTCGCTGAACCTGTTAAAGAGTCAATAAGCATTTATGACATGCTACCCTTAAACAAAAAACTGTTTTCCTATTATCCTCATCCCGAGTTTGGCGGAGCCATAAGACAAAATAACACATTAGTACTTGGTGCCAAGTTTGAAACGGTAGACTACCATGATATTTTTAATGCACTTGCCAAGGTGGATAACGACATCAAAAGCTTTTATGAAAAGCGCGGTGAAATGCCGATCAGTGAATTTGTAAAACACGTTGCAAGAATTCACCACCGAATCACTGTGATACACCCTTTCCCAGAAGGAAACGGCCGTACGTCAAGAGCATTTATGAATGTTCAGTTTGTCAGAGCAGGTCTACCACCGATATACATAAAAGTCGAAGAAAAGCCTGCTTATATAGATGCTCTATCTTTAATAGATAAAGCAACCATCTATGATGAGTTGTATGAGATCATTTTTAGAATGATAATCAAATCACATGTTGCGCTTAATAGCATATAAAATTAATTGGACATGAAAAGACCTTCAAATTCAAACGGGGAGCTTCCGTTGTTCACCCAGCCGCTGGTTTCGCGGTCATACAGTTCCGGGTGTTCTTTAAATATTTTAGTAATGCTGATAGCCATGGGGCTGTCTACAAAAACTTTCAAGCGGGGTATTTTGCCCTCTGACATAAAGCGGTTAAGGAAAAACAGCAGGTCCTGAGTGCGTTCCAGCGCGAAACTGGGAATAACGATATTCCCGCCCAGTTGAACAGTCTGGTTTATTATTTCAGCCAGTTTCAGGGAAGCCTCATTTATGTCCTGGTGGGTGCGGTCTCCGTAAGTGGATTCTATGACCACGTAATCTGCCTGATTTACCAGGTCAGGGTTTTTCAAAATCGGTCTGTCCCAGTTTCCCAAATCACCTGAAAAAACTATCACTTTCTGCCGGTGGTTTTCCTGTATTTTCAGCTCTATGCTGGCCGAACCGAAAACATGCCCGGCATTATGGAATGTGGCAGTGATATCTTCTGCTACGGCAGTTTCCCGGCTGTATTCCACTGTTTTAAAAAGGGGAGATATGGCTCTGGCGTCTTCGGCGGTGTAAAGGGGTATTTCGGGATACTTGGTTTTTCGGCCTTCGCGTTCATGGCGTTTCTTTTTAAAAGCGGCATCTTCTTCCTGAAGTTTACCGGCATCTGTCAGGGAGATACGGGCAATTTCTGCGGTGGCTTCGGTGGCAAAAACCGGCCCGGCAAAACCTTCCTTTACCAGCTTTGGCAGCAAACCGCAGTGGTCAATATGAGCATGGCTGATGATTACAGAACTTAAGCTTTGGGGGGGTATCTCAAAAGGCTGCCAGTTCCGGTCTTGCAGCCGCCGTTCCTGATAAAGCCCGCAATCCACCAGCAACTGGGTATGGTCTGTTTTAATCAGGTATCTTGAGCCGGTAACATTTCGGGCTGCCCCTAAAAACTGTATTTCTATACTCATCCAGATATGCTCCCACTTAATTTTTCCCATTATACCCTAATTACTAAAAATAGGGGGATAAATGGGGTAAATAAAGTTGAGTATATAGATGTTAGTCCGGCAGACAGCTGCAGCCGGGGTTGTGTGGAACAGTATTTTCAGTTTACGTAGCTGCCCGGGGGAAAGGGGGAGTTTTCAGATTATCAGGCGGTTTTTTCAGGTTGGGATATCAGGTATGGCTGGCAGGCAGCCAGTAGTTAAAGGTGCTGCCTTTTCCAAGTAAGCTTTCGGCCCAGACATAACCGCCGTGGGCTTCTGCCATCTCTTTTACAATAGCCAGACCAAGCCCGCTGCCGCCTTCGCTTCGGGCTCTGGACGTATTTACCCGGTAAAAGCGGTCAAAAATATGGGGTAAGTCTGCCGGTGGTATCCCCTCTCCGTTGTCAGTTACGGATACCATAATCCCGGGTTTATCCCGGTAAAGCATATTTTTCAGGCTGAGGCTGATTTGCCCGCCGGCAGGTGTGTGCCGCAGGGCATTACTGAGCAGGTTGGCTGTTATCTGGTTTAAGCGGGTGGCATCACCCGTAACGGTAGATAGATTAGCGGGAATATCACTTAATAGGGCAATAGATTTGTCTTTGGCCAGTATAGATGCCTGTTTGGCCTGACGGCGGATAATGTCTGCTATATCCAGCTGGGTCATTTCCAGCTTGAGTTTGCCGGATTCAGCCAGAGATATATCCCGGAGGTCCTTTATAAGGCGGGTAAGGGTGGCGGATTCTTCTTTGATAGTGGTAAGGTGCTGGGTATCAGCCTCAAATACCCCGTCCAGTATTCCGTCCACGGTCCCCTCAATAACTGTAAGCGGGGTGCGAAGTTCATGGGCAATATCTGCCAGCAGTCTCTGGCGTGACTGTTCGTTGGTCTCCAGGCTTTGGGCCATGTGGTTGAAGCTTTCAGCCAGTTCGCCCAGTTCGTCACGGGAGTCTACTTTTACCCGCTGGGAAAGCTCTCCCCCGGCAATCCGTCTGGCACTCCGGCTGAGGGCTTTAAGCGGACGGATAATCTGGCTGGCCAGCAGCAGCCCCAGACCCAGGGCCGCCAGACCGGCTAAGCCCCCGGACAGCCAGATAGACCTGTTCATTTCATCCAGCAGTTGCTGCTGGGATTCGCTGATTATGCCAGCAGCGGCATTACCGCTATTGTTCTGCCCGCTCTGCATCCCTTTACCGTAACCGCTGCCGGAGCCGCTGCCCTGGCTGCCAATCCAGTAGAGATAGCCTGCATCTGTACCCGAAATGCTTATCAAAGTACCGTTTGACAGGCTGTATTCGTCTGCCTGGTAGCCTATCCATTTGTTTTGGGTGTCAGCTACTATCAGCCCGCTGGCATCGCTTAATACTAAACGCCCGCCGTTGCTGCCCAGCAGATGGAGAAGGACACCATTTACGTTATCCCAGCCTTGATATTGGGCATAATATGTGCCCAGTGCACTTTCCACGCTGGTTATAAATTCGGTATTCCCCCGGATAATATACTGGCGGAACTGGCTGGCGGTTAGCTGGTTGGCGGCAAACGAAGTAAGACCCCCCGACAGCAAAACAGTCAGCAGCAGGGCACCGAAAATTTTATAGCTTAAGCGGGACACGCTCTTTTATCCTTTGTCTTTCATCTTGTAACCTACCCCGTGTACGGTCAGGATATAGGCCAGGGATTCGGGGTCGGGCTCTATTTTTTTACGTAGATTTTTAATGTGGCTGTCTATAGTGCGTTCATAGCCTTCGTAAGCCTCACCCAGTTTGTCCAGTATTTGCATACGGGAGAAAACCCGCCCCGGGCTTGCGGCCAGATTTGCCAGTATATCAAATTCGGTAGCGGTCAGGTCTATATTCTCCCCGTCCATTTTTACCAAACGCCGTTCCGTATCTATTTCCAGGCGGTCAATAACCAGTACTGGCTCGGAAGCAGGGGTGTGTTCAGACCGCCTCAGCTGGACTTTGGCGCGGGCTACCAGTTCTTTAGCCTCAAAGGGTTTGGTCATATAGTCATCCGCCCCTATTTCCAGCCCTATCAGCTTGTCGGTAAGTTCATCCCGGGCAGTAAGCATGATTATAGGTACGCGGCTTTCCTTGCGGATTTCGCGGCAGACATCCCAGCCGGATATTTCGGGCAGCATCAGGTCAAGTATTATCAGGTCTGGGTTCTCTTCACGGAATTTTGCCAGGGCATCTTTGCCATTATAAGTAACGCTCACCTTAAAGCCTTCGCGTTCAAGATAGGCTTTAAGGATTTCGGCTATTTTATTCTCATCATCGGCTATCAGTATTTTCTTAGGCATATTCTTCTCATATTATAATGTAAACTGCCAAACGGCAAGGGGCAGGCTTTTAGGGCCTGCCCCCATCTTTACCGGCTATAATATTGCACAGCCCCCGGCAGACTTATCTGCCGCCTCTTTGTCCGGCACCGCTACCAATCCCGGTTCCGTCACAGATGCCGTTGCTGCTGCCGGAGCCAATCCCGGTTCCATCACCGGCACCGCTTATAGGGCCGCTGCCGTCACAGGCGCCGTTGCCCAAGCCTGCACCGCTGCCGATACCTGTTCCGTCACAGACACCATTTCCGGCACCGCCAGTCTGGTTGACCATGCGGAGAACATTCTGCTCCATTATCTGCAGGCGGTAAGCAGCCTGCTCCTGGGTGATTTGACCCGCATTTACCATAGCCTGCACTGAGGCCCTGTGCTGTTCCATCAGGGCATTTACCAGCGCATCGGTAGTGATGCCCTGTCCGGCGGCGATTTCCGCCAGGGTTTTACCGCTTTGGCGTTCTGCCTGTAGCTCTGCCTGGGTCATGTTGAGCAGACTAAGCACTGTTCCGTTACAATCACCGGCAAAGCTGCGGTTCTGACCGGCAGCTGAAACAGTGGAAAACAGGAACAGGGCGGAGAGGGCAGCTACTACCCCCACAATGATTAAGACTTTTAGACCTTTTTTCATTTCTCTAACCTCCTTGAGTTGTTATGTATTAACTATACAGGCCAGGTGTGGAGATATTATGGAGGAGGTATGTAAATGGTATGTCAAAATTGATTTAAAAATATCAGCGGTAGTGGCCGTAACGGTTTACCAGAATGACCCCCGCCAGTGCCAGAAGACCGCCCAGCAGGCTGATTGGGGCAGGTATTTCCCCCAGCCACAAAAAGGCTATACCTATGGCAAAAACAGGGTTCAGGTATAAAAAGCTGATTACCTGTGAGATGCGGGCTTTGGACAGGGCGTAGCTGTATAAAAGGTAAGATATGGCGGTAGGGAATATACCCAGGTAAACCACCGCTAAGGTAGATGAGGCAGGGGCTTCGGATATTTCCTTTAAAAGACCGGGTGCGCCTACCATAAGCAGCAGGGTTCCCGCCCAGATGGCATAGGTGGAAAACTCAAACCCACTGTATTTTTTGAGCAGGGGTCTTTGAAATACTATGTAAATGCTGGTAAAGAGGGCAGCCAGCAGTACCCAGAAGGCGTGGGGTTCAAAGCTGAGGGTTTGGCCTTCGCCCAGAGTGATTACCGCAATTCCCCCGAAGCTGAGGAGTATGCCCAGCCAGCCGGCCGGAGTGAGTTTATCTTTGTAGAAAAATCTGGCCAGCAAAACACTAAATATTGGGGCAGATGCAATAATGAGGCTGGCGGCGCCGGCGGTTACGGTTTTTTCGCCGTAGTTGAGGGCGAAGTGATACAGGCTTATGCCTATCAGCCCCAGCAGAAATATTGCCGGCAAATCCCGTTTGTCCGGCAGGCGCATCCGGGTTATCAGGGCGTATATGACCAAAGCCAGAGATGCCACCAGGAAACGCAGGAGTGCCAGGTGGGACGGGCTGTAGTCTGCCAGGCTTACCCGTATGGCGGCAAAGGCTGATGACCAGAATAAAATGGTAAAAATAAGTGCTATTAAGATATGCCTGGGCATGGTTACTTTCCGCTTGGGGGCATATTCAGTTCGGGTTGTTCGGGGCTGGTTTCCTTAAATATAGAGGCTTTTTTCAATAGTTCGCGGGCATTTTCCAGTGATTTTTCGCCTGTCTGGTTGCCTGATAGCATTACCGAAAGTTCGGCAAGGTGTTCCTCATTATCCAGGCGTGCAATCCGGCTGTTTATCCGGCCATTAAGTTCGGTTTTTGATACATAAAAGTGATGGTCGGCATATGCGGCTATCTGGGGCAGGTGGGAAACGCTTATCAGCTGATGCCCTTGTGAAAGTTTCCAGAGCTTCCGCCCCAGCATGTCTCCGGAGCGTCCGCCCACCCCTATATCAATTTCATCAAATATCATCACCGGTATATCGTCCAGCCGTGAAGCAGCGCTTTTTAAAGCCAGAGTAATGCGTGATATTTCACCGGTAGAGGCTATTTTGTTAAGCGGGCGGAGAGGCTCGCCGGGATTGGTGCTTACAAAAAACTCTACTATGTCTGTGCCGCTTGAGGTAAAGCCAAGCATCTGCCCGCCAACCGGCAGCCCGTTTTCATCAGACTGGGTTTGGAAATTTACTTTAAATATTACCTGCCCCATGTTAAGGTCCGCCAGTTCAGCCTGTACTGCTTTTTCAAGACCAAGGGCGGCTTCTTTGCGGTGTTTGCTTAATCCTGATGCCATATCTCCGAGGCGGCTTTTTAATTCGGTGATAGCCCCGCTTAGTTTATCTGTTTTTTCGGCATAGCCGGTTATATTATCCAGTTCGGCTTTGGTTTTAGCCAGAAAAGCCAGTATCTGGGGGATATCCCGCCCGTATTTTCTTTCCAGACTGTGGATAAGTGCCAGACGGTTTTCAATATCTTCCAGTTCTGCGGGGTTAAAATCAAGCCCCCGGTTATAGTTCTGGACTGAGCGGCAGTTTTCCTCAAGGCTGAAATAAGCGTTTTCCACCTCGTCTGCGGTTTCCTTTAGTGAGGCGTCTATTTCGGCAATCTTCCTGAGGGATTGCATAGCCTGGTTTAAATCTGCCAGGGCCCCTCCGCTTTGGCTGCTGCACAGATACTCCAGTGACTGGTGGGTCAGGGTTTTCAGCTTTTCGGCGGAGGCCATGACCTGCCGTTTGGAAAGCAGGTTTTCCTCTTCGCCTTCGGCAAGATTGGCCGCTTCTATTTCATCTGCCTGAAAACGCAGAAACTCCTGCTGGCGGATGGCTTCGCGGTTGGTCTTTTCCAGTTCGGACAGCTGCCTTTGCAGGCAGGTAAGCTCACCTGCCAGACGGGCAAACTCGGTGCGTTCACCGGCAGTATGGGCATAACCGTCCAGCATATCCAGATGGAAAGATTTATTAAGCAGGGAAAGGTGTTCACTTTGGCCGTGTATATCAATAAGATAGGGGCAGAGGCGGCTTAAGACCGAGCGGCTTATGGCGCTGCCGTTTAGCCTTAGCACACTGCGGCCGGCCAGTTTTGACTCAAGACGGATAATAAGACTGTCATCTTCCAGTTCCAGCCCGTTTTCGGCCAGCATGGCGGCTATTTTCAGGCGGCTGGCGGGGTTTAAATAAAACACTCCCTCCAGACTGGCTTCGCTGGCCTGGTGGCGGATTTGTTCATCACCAATACGCCCTGAAAGCAGGCTTTCCACCGCATCTATGACCAGTGACTTTCCGGCTCCGGTTTCACCCGTAATGACATTAAGACCTTCACCGGGCGACCAGGTGATATCCTCAATAATGCCGAAATTTTTTACCCGAAGCTCAACTAGCATAAAATCGTATCAGCCCAGCTTTTTATATTAAAAACATTATCTGGTTTTGAGGCTGAAAAATCAAGAAAACAGCTTGAGATGTCATAAACCGGCAGGCTTTGGATTGACTATTGCTATCTTAGCAGTTAAACTTTTAAAGGTTTTTGGATTTTTTGCTGAAAAGCGGGTGGAAAAGTGAAATTAATGGTCATAGGCTGTGGCCAGTGCGGCGGGCGTATTGCTGACCAGTTTGCCCTGTTAGGTAAAAACGCCAGACGTCAGCGCGGCATCAGCATAGTTTCAAATGTCCTAGCGGTAAATACCGACATTGCTGACCTGTCCGGTTTGGTGCATATAAAGGCAGATTATAAACACCGTATTCTTATCGGCAGCCGCAAGACCAGCGGGCATGGCGTGGGTAAACTGAATGAGCTGGGAGCCCAACTGGCACGTGAAGATGGTGACAAAATACTGGACAGTATCCGCGAAACCCGCCTGCTTCAGGATACCGACGCCTTTTTACTGATAGCGGGTGCATCCGGCGGTACCGGCTCAGGGGCGATTGCGGTGCTGACCAAGATGATAAAAGAACGGTTTGTGGATAAACCTGTTTACAATATGATTGTTCTGCCCTTTAACTATGAAGAAACTACCGAAGAGCGGACTATTTATAATGTAGGCACCTGTTTAAAGTCTGCCTACGGGGTGGCGGATGCCGTAATACTGGCGGATAATCAGCGTTATGTGCGTGACGCCTCTTCTATAAGTGATAATTTCAGCAAGATAAACTACCGTTTTGTAGAGCCTTTTTACAATATACTCTCCGCCGGTGAGGAAACTAACCCCCGTTATATCGGTTCAAAGGTGCTGGATGCCGGTGATATTATCCAGACCCTGTCCGGCTGGACGGTTATCGGCCACAGCAAAATTGCCAGTTCCTTCCTGCCCTTCCGGCTGGATTTCAGAGGCAAACATGCCGAAACCCAAAAGGGGGCTCAGGCTATGGAAGACGCCATTGCCGAGCTTTCTCTGAAATGCCGCCCCGAAGACGCCAGACGGGCTTTGTACCTGCTGTCGGCTCACCCTAACAAGATGAGTATAGATATTATCAAGGAGCTTTCAGCCACCCTGAGGGATAACGCCAAACATGCCATTATCCGCAGCGGCGATTACCCGCGGGGAGACAATATGGGCGTGACGGTGATTATGTCCGAGATTTCCAGCCCCAAAAAGGTTATGGATTATTTTGACCGCACTATCCGCTTTATTTCCCTGGACAAGCGTCTGTCACAGGGGTTCAATGTAGAAGACGCTTTCGGGAGCATACCCTCCCTGCTGGACTGATAGGGTTTATTCCCTCTTATATTTCTGATAAAAAAGAGCCGTACTTTCAAAAGTACGGCTCTTGGCATGCAGGTTTATTTTAAGCCGGAAGTTTAATCGTCATCTTCTGCGTTTTTAGAGCCCGGCTCATTATCACGGCGGGCCTTATTGGCAGCGTACATTTTGGCCAGATACTCCAGACGGTTCTGGGTAGCCTCGTTTACTTCTTTGGCCGGGAAGTCTGCCCGGTTATTCTTTTCTTCCGGTTCGGAGTAATAGGGATTTTCCTCTGATGAAGCTTCGGTTTGTTCATCAGTATCATCAGCTATGCCATCGGCTTTTACGGCTTCAGGTGTTACGGCCTGTATCTGGCGGGGGGGGCGGGGTGAGATTGCCGGGCGGGTGGCAGGCGGTTCGTTGGCTACCGCATCCAGCTTTTCGGCTGTCTGCTTGGTAACTGCGGCAATAATCTGTTTTGAGGTATCCACACTGCCGATAAGCTCTTTAAATACCCCAATCCAGGTTTGGGAGACTTCCTGGGCAGCTTTGCAGCTGGCTTCAATAGCCTTGTTAGAAGCTGCTTTGGCATCGTCGGCGGCCTTGCGGGAAGTTTCCTGTATCTGCTTTACGGCCTGAACGGTGTTTTGCTGGACTTCCTCAACCCTGGTTACAGTTTCTTTAAGATGAGCGTTGGAGGAATCTACCAGATTTTTCATCTGGGCATTCATGGCCTCGGCTTTGCGGATTTCCTCTTGAAGCCTGTTTATGAGCGCTGAAACTTCTGCCGAAGAGTTCTGGCTGAGCTGGTTCATTTCGGCTATAGCTTTGGTGGCATTTTTTACATTGGTATCTACATTTTCCCGTATCCGGGCACCGTTTTCCTGCATTTTGAGCAGGGCAGATTCGGAAGCCCTTACCGATACATCAGCCGTCTTTTTCAGCATATCTATAGTTTCATCAGACTGGGAAACGGCATCACGGGAGGCACGTATGCATTCCTCGCTCATCTCCTTGGCGGTGCGGGTGCTGTCTAAAGCAGACTGTTTGGCAGAGCGGGTGGCATCTTCTATCCGAAGCATGGCTTCTTTGGTCTGGCGAACTGCCTCTTCGCAGTTGTCCTTTGCCCAGCGGCTGGTGTCGTCTGCCCGTTTTATGGCTTTTTCAAACAGGTCGGTATATTTGGCTATCATTTCCTCAGAACGGCGGCTGGCCTCCTCGGCTTTTTGAGCATACAGGACAGTATATTTTTCCATACTATCCTGATACTGTTTGGCAGCGGCATCGGCCTTATCTATAGCAGACTGAGAGTCTTTGGCCGCATTTTCAGCCGCTTTTTTGGCTGCTCTGGCCTGGTCTTCAGCTTGTTTTAAGGCTATACGGGTAACTTTTAAATATTCTTCAGCGGATTCTTTGGCTGATTTGCCGGTTTCATCGGTCATATTCCACCTCATTTAATTTGGTAATTTCAGACAAGTTATTCTACAATTAAAAATCCGCTATAGCAACGCTTTAAAAGGCCGCTCTGAGACGGCAGTCCGTTTGCAAAAATAATAAAGAAAGAACGGGAAAATGACTAAAAAATATTTTTCAGCACCCGGTGCCCAGGGTCCCTATTCACTGGCGGTAAGGGCGGGAGATTACCTGTATATTTCCGGCCAGATAGGCCACACAGATAAAGAGGGCAAGCCTCTGGCTGGGGTGGAAGCCCAGACCAAACGCTGTCTGGAAAAGATGTCTGAGCTTCTTAAAGAGGCGGGTGCTTCTTTTGATGATGTGGTAAAGACTACCGTATTTTTAAAGAGCCAGGAAGACTTTGCCAAGATGAACAGTGTTTACACGACCTTTTTTAGTGCGGCCAAACCTGCCCGCTCAACTGTCATTGCCGGTATGGTTTTCCCTGAAATAGTGGTGGAAATAGAGGCAGTTGCCTATCTGCCTGGGGTATAACTCTGCCAATTGGAAAACACAAAGCCGCCTCCAGTTAAGCTATGAGCGGCTTTTTTATTTAAAAATATTTCAGGATTACAGGTGTTCTATGGGGATAATCTCCCCGCATTTGGGGCACTTTATAGCGGATAGGTAGTGTTTCTGGTAAACAGATTTAAAGCCGTTAGTGGCAAAAGCGGAGACAATACTGCCTATATTCTCTCTGGCAATATGGTCAGTTTTAGCCTTAGCCTCATCAAGAGTGCCTTCCATAGTTACAGTTTTTATTTCTTTGGCATTGGGGCTGGTAATCACTATTTCAAATTTTTCAGTTTCCATCGGCCGCTCCTTAAGGATACTCTGGAGATATTTTAACCTATATTTGCCGTATAAGAAAGGTATGTGCCAAATATATTCTTTGGTGGCCGCTGCCCACTGTAAAATAGGGCGTGAGGGGGTGCAAAAAATTCGGCCAAAATTCGGATAAAAGTATTAAGGTATTGATTGTTGACTTAAGGTGTGCTAAAAATGTGTTTAAGCGTGCCCGTTCTTCGAATGAATTTATAGAGGGTAAGCAGACCTGTTTATCTTGACCTGATAAGAGGTAAAGAAATTGGTTGATGCTGAGCTTATAACCAGGGTGTTGGAACAGTTGCCGGAAGGTGTAATCGTGGTGGACGCCGATGGCAAGATTGTTTTTGTGAACAAATCTGCCGAAAAAATCCGGCATATTTCGGCACAAGACCGGGTGGGCAAGCATATTTTCATGTGCCATCCGCCTAATTCCCAGAAATCAGTTGACCGGGCTCTTCAGTACCTACAGAAAGAAGACACTAAAACCTTTGTCCGCATGATAACTGACCACGAAAACGGCAAGTATTATGAAAACACCTATAACCCTATCCGGGATGAGAATAATAAATATATAGGCTCAATGGTTATCAGCCGGGATATAACTGACAGCCGCCAACTGGAAATGGCCCGCTCAAATAACTTAAAGGAGATGGAGGAAAAGGTCTCCGAGTTAAAAGAGAAGCTTTCCCAGATGTTTATATCTTTAATTTTCTCCCTTATCAATACTCTGGAAGCCAAAGACCCCTATACCAAAGGCCATTCTATGAGGGTTTGCGGTTTGGCTTCTAAAATGGCTGAATATAAATGGGGTCTTTCCCCCATAAAAGACCAGGTGGAATTAGCCGCCCAGCTGCATGATATAGGCAAAATCGGTATCCGGGAGGAAGTGCTTCACAAAGCTGATAAACTGTCTGTTGACGAGTATAACCATATCAAAACCCATACCATTATTGCCGGAAATATTCTGGCATCGGCTGAAAAGTTTAAACCGATAATAAGCATTATCCGCCATCATCACGAAAGATTTGACGGGCAGGGCTATCCCGACGGTCTTAAGGGCGAGGCTATACCGGAGGGGTCCAGAATACTGGCTATTGCGGATACGTATGATGCTATGACCTCTGACCGCCCATACAGAAAGGCCCTGTCTTGCGAAGAGGCGGCTGAAGAAATTAAGAAGAACCTGGGCAGTCAGTTCTGCCCGGAATTCGGCAACTTGTTTTTAGACCTTTTTTATTCAGGCACAATCTGCTAGTAAAATATTCTTATAACAAGTTTGGCCTAAATAGGCAGTCAGGGCAAAATAAATCTTGAAAATATCTGACATAACTGATGCCAAGGCGGGTGTTTTTACAAAAAAATTCTGAAATACCTGCGGTGTTTTCCGAAGAAAAAAGGCTTTTTTGCCTTAGTTTGTTGGGAAGAAGAACTTGACGGGAGCATAACTAATATAAGTTATGCTGTATCTGGCTAGCAGAAAGCAGGCGGTAAATGGCGACCCCAGGGGGATTCGAACCCCCGATCTCCACCGTGACAGGGTGGCATGTTAGACCGCTACACCATGGGGCCTAGAAGCGGAAAACAGTTTAGAGTATTTGAAGCAATCTGTCAAATATAATTTGGTGTCCGGGCAGGTTCATTTCGACCAATATTGTTTGCTTCTTCGCTATATGCTATAATGACCGTCAGATTTTTTAAGGGAATATATTGCCTTTAACTTAGAGAGGAAAACATGGCCGCAAGCGAGCTACTTAAATCCAGAGTTGAAAACCTGCGTGATTACGAACTGGTGGTTATTTTAACCACTGATACCCCCAAAGAAAAGGTTGAGGCCATTCTGGAAGGCATTAGTAAGACCATAGCTGAAAAAGATGGCAGCTTTACCGAAGTGAACCACTGGGGTAAACGTAAGCTGGCTTATCTTATCGGCAGATATGGCGAGGGTTATTACGTGTTTATCAAGATGAAGGCCAAGCCTTCTTCCATACGCAAGATAAACGCTGATTTGCGTATTTCAGAGCAGGTTATCCGCCATATGGCCATTAATATGGACGAAGAGTAATATCTGCTTGATGCTGCCGGGCATTTTGCCAGAGAGGAGACACGAGAGATGGTGAGTTTGAATAAGGTTATGATAATTGGCAATGTTGGCGGTGAACCGGAGATGCGGTATACCCCCAGCGGGCATCCCGTTACCTCCTTTAAAGTTGCTACCAATTGGGTTTATAATACCCCTGAAGGTGAGCGCAAGCAGGAAACCGAATGGTTTACGGTGGTTGCTTGGAACAAGCTTGCCGAGCAGTGCAACCAGTTTCTTTCCAAGGGGCGGCTGGTGTATGTGGAGGGGCGGCTTCGCACCCGCAGCTGGGAAGGACAGGATAGTGTCAAGCATTACCGTACTGAGGTAATTGCTTCACGGGTTACCTTCCTTGAGAAAGCCAGTGCAGGCAGCGGTATGGATGCCCGTGATGATGACAATGGCGGCGGCGAATTAGAACCGGAAGACATTCCGTTTTAGTGAATATTAAATCTCTTGATAGGAGTTTGCTTGAGTGAGTATCCAGGAAAGACCTAACAGACCAGCCAGGGGTGGGCGCGGCCGCTATACCCCCAAGCGCAAGATATGTTCTTTCTGCGCTGAAAAGGTTAGCCGTATTGATTACAAGGATTCGGCTAAACTGGCCAGATACATATCTGACCGCGGTAAAATTGAACCCCGCCGCCGCACCGGTACCTGTGCCCGGCACCAGAGGGCTTTGGCTAATGCCATTAAACGGGCTCGCTTTATTGCCCTGATGCCCTTTGTGTCCGAACATGTACGCCGCCAGGGTAATGTGGCTACTTTTTCGCCTATGCGTGAGCTAAGGCCTGAACCCAAAGTGGCTGAACCTAAGGTTGAGCCTAAAGTAGAGACCAAGGCTGAAGCTGCGGTACCTGAAGTAAAGGCTGAGGTTGCTCCTGCAGCCGAAGCTTCCGAATCTGCAGAATCTGCCTAAAATAATAAACTATTTCTTGCCATTTAAGGAGTTAATGTGCCTAAGAGGACATATCAACCGAAACGTATCCCCCGCATGAGGGTTCATGGGTTCCTGTCAAGGATGAGCACCCGCGGAGGACGCGGCGTACTCAGCGCCCGCCGGGCTAAGGGGCGCAAGAAACTGATTGTAGTCTAGAGTGTGATTGGCATACTCCGGGTTGATTATCTATCCGGAGTATGGTTACACTATTTGCAATGAAACACTCAAACAGGCTTACCAGGCGGGAGGAATATTCCCGGGTGCTTGCCAGCGGCGGTACTTATATAGGGCAGCTGGCCGTGATGAAAGCTGTGCCTAACAGCCTTGAATTGAGCCGGGTGGGCTTCATTGTAAGCAAAAAAGTAGGCGGGGCTGTAGAGCGTAACCGGGCTAAACGGATACTGCGGGAGAGCCTGCGGACTACCGGCCTCAAACAGGGCTGGGACATAGTATTTATAGCTAGGGCAAAAGCGGCTACAGTGAAATGTGCCGAAATGGAGAGGGTAGTTAAGCACTTGCTGGGCAAGGCGCAGATACTATCAAAAGCAAATGAAAAAACTAGCTCTAAAACTGATTAGATTATACCAGAATACCTACTCTAAAACTGCACCTCCCTCATGCAGGTTTATTCCCACTTGCTCCCAGTATACTTACGAAGCTATTGAAAGATTTGGAATATTTAAGGGAATTTGGTTGGGTGTGAAACGGCTTAGCCGCTGTCACCCCTTGAACAAGGGTGGCTACGACCCAGTGCCAGAATAGGACGGAAAATTGTTCAAAACCAATCGCATACCCAAAAAAATTATTTTGCTGTTTAGCCTTATCGGCATTCTAGTTGTTTTAAGCGGCTGTATAGGTTCCGGGCAGAAACCTTTAGGCTGGTCTGGCATACTTATCTCTGATAATGATGCCATTTTTGGTTCTATGACCGGCAAACTTATAGCTCTTAACAAGGATGCCAGCACTCCCCGGTATCAAATATCACTTGAGACCACTACCAATGGCGGCGGCTGTGCCGGTGCTGTTACTACTGTAGGTATATATGGTACTCCGGTAGTCTCTGACGGGGTTATTTACGTTTCAACCTACGGCGGCAAAGTTTATGCCTACAATCAGGCTGACGGCAGTCTGAAATGGGTTTACCCCGGAACCGGGGCAGTATCTGCCATTGTCAGCGGTATTGCTCCTAACGGAGATAAAATCTTTTTTGCGGATACTAACGGGGTTGTTTATGCCCTGAGCAAGGCAGACGGTCAGAAGGTTTGGGAATATCAGACCGGTGCCAAGATTTGGGCTTCACCGGCTGTTGCCGGAGATCTGGTAATAGTCCCCGGGTTTGACAAGAAAGTATATGCCCTGGATATCAACACCGGCAGCCCTGTTTGGACTTTTGAAACCCAAAGCCCCTTTGCCAGCGCCCCGGTAGTTGATAACGGCGTTGTTTATGTGGGCTGTTTTGACCGCAATCTGTACGCCCTGGATTTGGAAGATGGCAGCCAGAAATGGGTCTTTGAATCACCCAACTGGTTCTGGGCGACCCCGGTTGTGGCTGACGGCAAAGTTTTTGCCCCCAATCTGGACGGTAACACCTATGTACTTGATGCTTTGACTGGTTCTCAGATTAAAGTAATTGATATGACTGACGAGGTGGCTTCTTCCCCGGCCCTGCTGGGTGACAATGTGATTGTAGCCACTAAGACCGGCAAGATTTTTTCCATAAATGTATCTTCAATGGAAATGAAGGCTGTTACCGACCTTGCCTTGAAAGTGATTGCACCGGTTACGGTGTCAGGTGAAGTTGTATACATACATACCCAGGAAGATGAAACTGTCTATGCTATAAATCCGGAGAGCCGGACTATAATCTGGACTTTTGTAGTAAGTTAGCGAGGTAGTCGTTGGATATTGGTGCTATTTGGGATTTAGTAATACTTTCGCCGATGATAAACGGCATGGTCTGGCTTTCCCACAATCTATGGGGGAGCTTCGGGCTGACAGTTATTGTTCTGACTGTGGTTATCAGGCTGGCACTCTGGCCGCTTAACCGCAAACAGCTTACTGCCACCAAGAAGATGCAGGAAATTACCGTCCATATGGAGGCTTTGAAGAAAAAGCACGGTAATGACCGCCAGAAACTGGCTGAAGAGCAAATGAAGCTCTACAAAGAGTCCGGGGTTTCACCTACCGGCTGTCTGGTTCCCATGCTTATCCAGTTTCCCATCTGGATAGCCTTGTACCAGGCAATAGTGCGGGTACTGGCTGTTACGCCGGAAGATTTCATGAATCTGGCTGACCACCTTTATTCGTGGCCGGTAGTTTACCAAACCTTGCCGCTCAGCAATCATTTCCTCTGGATGGACCTTTCCCTTCCGGACTTTGCCTTAGCTGTGCTGGTAGGTGTCAGCATGTATGTCCAGCAGAAAATGTCTACTCCCAAAGCTATTAACCAGCAGCAGGCGGCTCAGGGGCAGATGATGAGTTTCATGATGCCGTTCATGTTCTTTTTCTTCTCGCTCTCTTTCCCCAGCGGTCTGGCTTTCTACTGGTTCGTTTCCGCCATAGTGGGTATCATAATGCAGTATTTCATTACCGGCTGGGGGCAGCTTGAGCCTATGGCCGAAAAGGTAATCTCTTATTTCCGGGGCGGCCGCCAGGTGCGGACAGGAAATACATATAAAACTGAAAAAAGAACTGCAACTCCGTCTGGTCAGTTGATTGATTCTTCGGCCAAAGGTAAGCAGATGGAAGGTAGTATAGATGAAAAAGGTCGAGACGAGCGCCAAGACGGTGGAGGAAGCAATAAAGCTGGGTCTAAATCAGCTAAACGCAAGCCGAGACGAGGTTGAGGTAGAGGTTCTGTCTGAAGGCCGGCATGGTTTGCTGGGCTTGCGGGGCGAAGATGCCAGGGTATGCCTGCATCTTCTTGAAAATGAATACGATGACGATATTGCGCCGGGCAACCAGATGGATGCCGGTGACCTGGCTCAGAGTATCCTTGAGACTCTGCTGGACAAGATGGATATTGAGGCTTATGTAGATATCCTGCCGGAAAAAATGGTTACCGATGAAGAATCCCAGCCGAGTACTGTTTTGAACATTGTGGGCGAAGACCTGGGTATACTTATCGGGCGCAAGGGGCAAACCCTGATAAGCTTGCAGCAGATAATCAGGCTGATGCTGTCTCACCAGCTGGGCAGGTTTGAACCAGTGGTGGTTGACGTAAACGGTTACCGGCAGCGGCGGCTTAGCTCCCTTCAGTCTCTGGCCTGGAGGACTGCCGAACAGGTAAAGCTTAGGCATATGCCTTTTTCACTGGAACCTATGCCGGCCTATGAGAGGCGGATTATCCACCTGGCGCTGGCTGGTGATGACGAAGTAACTACCCAGAGCGTTGGCTTCGGTGAATCAAGAAAAGTTGTGGTAGTCTTAAAAGAATAGTACAATAAACCTTACAAAAGGCCTTGACGGAGAAGAGTAGGTTACCTGCGGTGCAGCAGCGAGTCTGGTACGGTGAAAGCAGACCTTCCCGCGGTTATCCCGAAAATCACTCCTGAGCCGCCAGCCAAAAAGCCTTTAGGCTAAGTAGACCTGGCCGGGTTCGCCACCCGTTATAATGGGCGGGGCATGTTAGTGCCCTTATGAGAGCCTCTGCTTTAGGGCAGGGGAAGCGGGGTGGTACCGCGGGCTTATTTGTCCCGTCCCTGATAAGGACGGGATTTTCTTTTTTAAGAGGTGATGAAATGTTTAAGGCTGTGAATCCCAGACAAAACTTCCCCCAGATGGAAGAAGATATCCTGAAACTTTGGCAGGACAAGGGCGTATTCAAAAAGAGCATTGAAAACCGCCGTGACGGCAAGCGTTTTACCCTGTACGAAGGGCCGCCCACTGCCAACGGCCGTCCCGGTATTCATCATGTTCTTTCACGGGTTTTTAAGGACGTAATACCCCGATACAAGGTTATGAAGGGTTATTATGCCCCCAGGATTGGCGGTTGGGATACCCATGGTCTGCCGGTTGAGCTTGAGGTGGAAAAAGAGCTGGGCTTTACCAGCAAAAATGATATTGAAAAGTACGGCATTGCCGAGTTCAATGCCCGTTGCCGTTCCAGCGTTTTTAAATATGTGTCCGAGTGGAACAAGCTGACCGAACGGATTGCCTACTGGGTGGATTTGGATAATGCCTATATAACTATGGATAACAACTATATAGAGAGCGGCTGGTGGGCGCTTAAACAGATGTGGGACAAGGGCTTGGTATATCAGGGGCATAGGGTTACCCCCCATTGCCCGCGCTGCGGCACTTCGCTAAGCTCTCATGAGGTGGCGCAGGGATATAAGGATAATACCGAAGACCCTTCCGTATTTGTGAAATTTGAAATAGCCAAAGAGAGTCTGGCTAAGGCAGGTTTGGCAAAGAAATGGGCTTACCCGGCTGACAAGCCGCTTTACCTTCTGGCCTGGACTACTACTCCCTGGACTTTACCCGCCAATACCGCACTGGCGGTATCCGCTGCGGACCAGTATGCCATACTGGATATGACGGATTACTATATGATACTGGCCAAACCCCGTCTGTCAGCCCTCAAACTGGCGGAAAACCCCGTAGTGGGGGAGTGCCTGGGCAGTGACCTTAGCGGGCTTTTTTATAAGCCGCTGTTTGACCCGCGGGAATTCGGTATTCCTGTAAGCAATATGAAGGATAACTCTGAGACAGGTGTTTCTGAAGAACTGCTTTATCCGGTAATCACCACCAGCTATGTATCTATGGATGACGGTACGGGTATAGTCCATACCGCCCCGGCTTACGGCGAACTGGACTATGAATCCGGGGTGAAGTACGGGCTGAAATTTGTCCACCACGTGGATTTGCAGGGCAGGATAACCGGCAGTTACCCGTTTGCCGGCAAATTCGTTAAGGAAGCGGACAAGGATATCTCCCGTAACCTGAAAGAGCGGGGGCTGATGTTCCGTAATGAACGTATGCACCATACCTATCCGTTCTGCTGGCGGTGTGATTCCCCGCTTATTTATTACGCCAAGCAAAGCTGGTATATACGGACTACCGCGGTCAGAGACGAACTGATAAAGGGCAACCAGCAGATAAACTGGTATCCCGAACATATAAAAGACGGCCGTTTTGGAGACTGGCTGGAAAATAATATTGACTGGGCTTTTTCCCGCGAGCGTTACTGGGGAACGCCTGTACCCATCTGGCGGTGTGAAAAATGCGGCCGGACGGAGTGTGTCGGCGGCATTGACGAACTCAAAGCCAAGCCTAATTTTAAAGGAATGCAGGAAAAACTGGATATCCACCGCCCATATGTAGACGAGTGGACTTATGACTGTGATAAATGCGGCGGGAATATGAAACGGGTTACCGAGGTTATGGACTGCTGGTATGACTCCGGGGCTATGCCGGTTGCCCAGTACCATTACCCCTTTGAGCCCGAAAGCAGGTCTATTGCCAAAGACGGGCGTTTCCCTGCTGACTATATCTGTGAGGCTGTAGACCAAACACGCGGCTGGTTTTACAGTTTGCATGCTATTTCTACCCTGATATTTAACCGCCCCTGTTATCAGAATGTAATCTGTCTGGGGCATATACTGGATGAGCGCGGCGAAAAAATGAGCAAGTCCAGAAATAATGTTATTCAGCCGGCTACGGTGCTGGATAAATACGGGGCAGACGCTGTCCGCTGGTATTTCTATACTGCGGCCCCTCCCGGAAATGCCAGACGCTTTTCCGAAAAACTGGTGGGTGAGGTAACCCGCCAGTTCCTGCTGATGCTCTGGAACGTATATTCATTTTTCGTTACCTATGCCAATATAGATAGCTTTACCCCTTCGGAAAAGTATCTGGAAGGCGAAGTGCCCGAACTGGACAGGTGGATTTTATCCGAGCTTAACCAGCTGGTGCTGGATGTGGATAAGGGGCTGGATAACTATGACCCCACTCAGGCCGGACGGCGGATTGAAGATTTTGTGGGATACCTTTCCAACTGGTATGTCCGCCGCAGCCGCCGCCGTTTCTGGAAGAGCGAAAATGATGCTGACAAACTTTCAGCCTATCAGGCTTTGTATACCTGTCTGGTTACCCTTTCCAGGCTGCTGGCTCCCTTTACCCCGTTTGTAGCCGAAGAACTCTACCAGAACCTGGTGCTTTCGGCAGACCCGTCTGCTTCGGAAAGTGTCCACCTGACGGATTTTCCGGTGGCGGACACAGCGCTTATAGACGAACAGCTGGATAACGAAATACGGCTGGTGATGAAGGTTTCCAGTATGGGGCGTTCTGCCCGAAGCAAAGCGGCTCTCAAAGTCCGCCAGCCTCTGGCTGAGGTGCGGGTGGTACTGGCTTCCGCCGGTGAAAGAACAGGACTTATGCGTCTGGCCGAACAGGTGCTGGAAGAGCTGAATGTAAAGGCTTTGGCAGTGGAAGAGCCGGGCACAGTTATACCGGAGAAAAACTATGCCGCCAGTACCGAAGGGGCTTATACAGTAGCCGTTTATACCGGGCTTTCGCCCGAACTGTTGGCTGAAGGCACTGCCCGTGAGATTGTCCACCGTTTGCAGACCATGCGGAAATCTGCCGGATTTGAGATTGCAGATTATATAAATACTCATTATCAGGCTGATGAATATCTGGATAGTGTTATCCGGATGCATAGCGAATATATAAAGAAAGAAACACTCTCCAACCAGCTTATAAAGGGAAACGCCCCCGAAGGGGCGTATGCTGAAAGTCTGGATATTGACGGCCACTCCCTAAGCCTGTGGGTGGCACGCTAAAAAACTAAAAAACTAGCTTTCCGGCGGCGGGGTCTCTGCCAGTGTCAGAGTGACAGTAGCGGTTACTCCGTCCCGGAAATAGCTGACCTCTATTTTATCGCCTATCTTTTTGCCGTGGATAGCCAGTATCAGTTCTTCATCAGTCAGCACTGGCTGGCCGTTTATGGCCAGAATAACATCATTTGCCATTAGACCTGCTTTTTCGGCGGGTCCGCCTTCAGACACGCCCCGGATAAGCACCCCTCTGTCTATGCCCAGCCTGAAGTATGACTGGATTGAAATGTCTACGGTCAGTATGCCGGCCACTCCCATAAAAGGCCGGGTAATATAGCCTTTTTTGACCAGCTCTTCAATGAAGGTGCGGGCGGAGTTTATATTTATAGCGTAGCCTACCCCTTCCACCCCCACTTCCGCTATTTTGGCAGAGGTAATGCCGATAACCTCACCGGCCATATTTACCAGCGGGCCGCCGGAATTGCCTTCGTTTATGGCTACATCTGTACCTATCAAACCGTACAGGGTTACACTTTGGTCAACGGTTATCTGGGCATCCAGCCGGCTTATCCAGCCGCCTTTCATGGTTATCCCCAGCCCCAATGCATTGCCGATAGCCGCCACCGGTTCGCCTACTTCCAAAGCTGACGAATCACCTATATATACAAACGGCAGGTCTTCACCCAGTGTATCCACCTTGATTACCGCCAGGTCTGTGCGTGAATCTGTTACCACCTGGCTGGCGGTAAAGGTACGGCCGTCTGAAAGGGTGACGGTGACAGTGCTTCCGCCTTCAACTACGTGGTTGTTGGTAATAATGTAGCCGCTGGGGTCTATTATGAAACCCGAACCTGAGGCTACGGCAACCGTCTGGCGGCCGAATATATCCTGGGTTATGTATTCCACATCTACCGCTACCACGGCTGGTTTTACCATGGCAACCACCATGGCATAGTTGGCCAGTTCCGGCAGATTCTGCTGGGGGGTGGGGAATGTCCAGTCTGCATCAATAGGGGTAGAAGTGCTGTCGGTATTGTCAGAGTTTATAGGCTGGGATAAGTAATCACAGCCTCCGCTGAGAACACTAACAACAAGTACTATGCCCAGAAACAGACTTAATAATTTTTGTTTCTTTTTCATAGTTTTGCTCAAGCCGGCAGCTGGGAGATAAGGTTATTGATAATGGGCAAAGCTATATACAGGCTGATAGCATAGCCGATGCCCTCCACCCCTACCTCCTGTATTTTGGCGCTGGTTATGCCGATAACTTCACCCTGATAGTTTACCAGCGGGCCGCCGGAGTTACCCGGATTTATGGCGGCATCGGTTTCTATCAGCCCGGTCAGGCTTTCGGTATCGCTGAACTGAACAGTGGTATTTAACCGGCTTATCCAGCCGCCGGTCATGGAAATACCCATGCCCAGCGCATTACCTATGGCGGCCACCGGTTCTCCTACCGCCAGTTTAGATGCATCCCCCAGCTTGACTGTGGGCAGATTGGTGGCATCTATCTTTATCACCGCCAGGTCGTTGGCCGGATAAGTGCGTACCGCTACCGCATTGAAGGTGCGCCCGTCATCCAGGGTTACTGTTATGCTGGTGGCGTCCTCCACCACGTGGTTATTAGTTACGATAATCCCGTTTGAATCTATAATCCAGCCGGAGCCGGCAGCCTGTTCTACTACTGTCCGCCCGAAAATATCACGGGTGACCAGCTCTACATTTATAGCCACTACCGAAGGTTTTACCGCTTTTACGGCATTTACGAAATTAACCGGGCTGGGCACACTGCCCAGCTCATCACTGCCGTCAGGCAGATTTTGGTTATTGCTCTGGTTTTGGGTGTCATCTTCAGGGGAATTGCTGAACTCCTGAAGCAGGTCACAGCCCTGAGCCAACAGCATGGATACCACCAAGCTGATTGAAATAAACAGCCCGAAGAAATTCTTAGAAAATTTTTTCATAGCCTCTTCCTGTATGGAGTTATTGGTTTTATTATAGCAGGAAATTGTGTAGAAATTATTTATAAACTAAAGGGAGGGGTTTTTTGCCCCTCCCTTGTGAAAACAGTTTTGAGGTATTTACTTAAGCGCTTACTTTGGGCAAACCTTTCTGGGCTTCTTTAACCAGTTCGGCGGGGTATTCATAATTGCTCAGCTTGCCCCGCAGGTACAGGTCATAGGAAGCCATGTCTACGTGGCCATGGCCGCTGTGGCAGAAGAGTATAGTCTTGGCTTCGCCGGTTTCACGGCATTTCAGGGCTTCATCAATAGTCGCCCGTATGGCATGGTTGGTTTCGGGTGCGCTTATGAAACCTTCGGTCTGGGCAAACTGTATGCCTGCCTCAAAGGTCTCTATCTGGTTAACTGCTGTGGCCTCAATCAGGTTCAGGCGGCTGAGGTGAGACAGCAAAGGAGACATACCGTGATAGCGCAGGCCGCCGGCATGTACCGGAGGCGGCATAAACTGGTGTCCCAGAGTAAACATTTTCATCATGGGGGTCATGCCGGCTTCGTCACCGAAGTCATAGGCATCCAGCCCCTTGGTCAGTGAAGGGCAGCTGGCAGGTTCAACAGCCATAATGCGGGTATCCTTGTGAGTGCCATTGAGCTTGTCTTCTACAAAGGGCAGGGCAATACCGCCGAAGTTAGAGCCTCCGCCTACGCAGCCAATAACTATATCCGGGTAGCAGTCTGCCATAGCCATCTGTTTTTTGGCTTCCTGACCGATAATAGTCTGATGCAGCAGAACGTGGTTAAGTACGCTTCCCAAAGCATACTTGGTGCCGGGATGGGTTACGGCGTCTTCCACCGCTTCGCTTATAGCAATACCCAGGCTGCCGGGGCATTCGGGGTCACGTTCCAGTATTTCACGGCCTATCTTGGTATCCGGGCTGGGGCTGGGTACAACTGACGCACCCCAGGTTTCCATCATGACCCGGCGGTAAGGCTTCATATTGTAGCTTACCTTTACCATATAGACCTTGCACTCTATATCAAAAAATTTGCAGGCCATGGCCAGCGAAGAGCCCCACTGTCCGGCGCCGGTTTCGGTGGAAATCCTCTTTATGCCGGCTTTTTTATTGTAATAGGCCTGAGCCAAAGCGGTATTGGGTTTGTGAGAACCGGCCGGGCTGACATCTTCCAGTTTGTAAAAGATTTTGGCCGGGGTCTGCAAGGCCTTTTCCAGCCTGTGGGCGCGGTAAAGGGGGGTAGGCCGCCAGATTTTATATATCTCCAGCAGTTCTTCGGGGATGGGTATGTGCCTTTCGGGGCTGAACTCCTGCATGATAAGGCTCATGGGGAATATGGCTTCCATATCAGCCGGAGTTACCGGCTGGCCGGTACCCGGGTGCAGAACCGGGGGCAGCGGTACGGGTAAATCAGGCTGGATATTGTACCAGACCTGGGGCATATCCTTTTCTTGCAGTAGAAACTTGGTTTGAGCCATGGCTGTTCTCCTTGAGATTATTTTAGTATCCGTTTTGCCTTGGTTTAGTATTTACTTCCCTGTGCCAGTCAGCCCCAGTCCATCTAAAGCCTCCTTAGCCGTATCAGGTTTGTCCGGGCAGGGATAATAAAAAACCCTCTGCCCTGAAAGGGGCAGAAGGTTCACTTCCGCGGTACCACCCTAATTAGCCGTAACCCTAAAGCTACCGGCCATCTTTAACAGGCACTTGGGGCGAACCCTGTATGCCTTAGGATACGTTAACGCTTCCCCTGCGGCAAGGCCTACTTGGATAACTCCGTTCGGTTTGCGGCTCCCAAGTCCATTCACCCTCTGCGTCAGCACCGGCTCACACCTTGCCCGGCTCTCTCAGCCTCGCTTGAAAATTACTAGTCTTGTTCACAGCCTTTGAATATTCAGTTAGCTACATATTAATCACTGGCAGACTGCTTGTCAAGCTGGTTTCAGTTAAACAAACAAAATGAATGATATTAAAAAATTGATACAAAATATAAAATCTGGTACACTGGCTCATCTAATGCTTCAGACAATATATTTCCGGATGGTGAGATTTGAATCTTGCTGACAGGCTTTCAGAAATAGTGGCAGCCCGGCCTGAGGCTGTCGCCTTGAAATCTGAAAATAAACAGGTTACTTATAACGAATTGGACAGTATTTCCGACTGTTACGCCTGGGCGCTTACCCGCCGGGGAGTGGTTGCGGGCGAACGGGTGGCGCTCCTGATGCCAAACTGTTTTGAATTTGTGTTTTTTTATTTCGGTATAGTCAAAATAGGGGCTGTGGCCGTACCGCTTGACCCCAAATACAAATGGCCTGAACTGAAAGCTTTGCTGGATGACTGCCAGCCTGTAGCCTTGGTTTGCCAAACCGAGGGGTTAAATATATTGCACCCGCACCGTTCTGAACTGGGTTATATCCAGCATTATATCAGTCTGGAAGATACCGTTTATCCGGATGTAGCTGTACTTAAAGACTTTTTGGCTAACATATCGGAGTTGCCTTTTGAAATTGATGTGCCTGAAACTCAGGTAGCCCATATCGCTTATACATCGGCTGCCCAGTTACGTCCGCAAGGCGTTATGATAAGCCATGAAAATCTGGTAAAAACAGCCGCTATATCCGCCTGCGGTTTTGAACAAACAGCCGAAGATAGGGTAATACTCTTTGCCCTGCCGCTTCATCACGTCATCGGGCTGGTGGTGGTAATGCTGGGTACTCTTTTTTGCGGCGGGAGTGTGATACTTCTCTCCGGTGTTTCTATAGACTGCCTGCTAAAAACTATTGAAAGGGAAAGCATTACCGTATTTCTGGGCGTTCCTTTTATTCATGCCATGCTGGTTCGCCATTTGCGTGAAAATTCTTCTGAATACAACCTGACTTCACTCAGGCTATGCGGCAGTGCCGGTGCGCCCCTGCCCCCGGAACTGGTGCTGGCCTACAGGATTTTGCTGGATAGGGACTTGGTGGATTTTTACGGCCTGACTGAATCTACTTCCCATGTAACCTGCCAGCCGTTAGACCGAAGCGGTAAACCCGGTTCAGTGGGTAAAACACTTAACGGGTTTGAACTGGAGGTGGTGGACAGGGCAGGGCATTTATTACTGCCGTTTCAGGCGGGGGAGGTCATTATCCGCGGGCCGGTTATGCAGGGGATATACCGTCAGCCTGAAAGAACCAGCCAGATGCTGCGTAACGGCTGGCTTTATACCGGGGATATCGGCTATAAGGATAACGAGGGATTTGTTTACATAAAGAATTTCATTAAACCAATGCTTATTACCAAAGGCCAGAATATATATTTTTCTGACCTTGAAGATTTGCTTCTTTCATGCCCGGGGGTGAAAGAAGTACTGGCAGTGGGGATACCTGATCCTGATGGTATGCGGGGTGAAGTGGTTCGGGTGGCGGTGGTACTTCGGGACGGGTTTGAGCAAACCCCTGCCGGTATTAAGAAATACTGTCTGGATAATCTGGCGCAGTATAAAACCCCCCGGGAAATCTTTATTTTAAACGAACTGCCCTGTGATTTGCTGGGTTTGCCCTGCCGGGAAACTCTAAGGCAGATGCAAAAATGAGCGGAATGTATATGTTGCCAAACTCATAGCTATGTGTATAATAAGTTACATACTGTAGCTGATGAGAGGTGAAATATGGCTAACGTAGCCATAGTAACCGATACCACTGCCTGTATACCCTCCGAACTTGTCCGGAAATACCAGATAGAAGTTATCCCGATAGACGTTGTGATAGACGGCAAGGTTTATCCCGATAACGAACTAGAGCTGGGCCGCTTTTACCGGATGCTAAAAGAATCTCCCCTGACCGCTAAAACTATTGGTTCGGTGCCGGGCCCTTATATTGAAGCCTTCAGCCGTTTGGCGTCCAGAACTGACCAGATATTGTGCATTACCGAGCCGGTGCGGTTTTCGGGTATGTTCAATGCCGCCCAGCTGGCTGCCATGCAGGTACTGGAAAAGCAGAAAAACCTTTGCATAAAAGTAATTCCCTGTGAAACAGCGGCTGCCGGGTTGGGGTTGGTTGTTTTGGAAGCCGCCCGCCAGGCTGAAGCCGGCAAAAGCCTGAATAATCTGGTTGCCCAGGTAAATACCCTGATGCAGAGGGTATATCTGTATGCCACTTTGGATACCTTTGATTATTTGATTAGAGGCGGGCGTATTCCTAAAATAGCGGCTCTGGCAGATTCTGTCCTTCAGATAAAGCCGGTTTTTACGCTGCGGAACGGGGATGCCCAGACTATAGCTCTGCCGCGGACTGCTGAAAAAGCTTTGCAGAATATACTGGACTTGATGACCGAACATGTAAAGGGCAAGGGGAAACTCACAGCGGCGGTAATGCACGCTGATGCCCTGGAACGGGCACACAACCTGGAACAGAGCATAAAGGGAAAATATCCTCAGGCAGAAATTTTGCTGATGGAATTTACCCCGGTGATGGGGGTGCATACCGGTCCGGGGGTAGTCGGAATAGCTTTTTACGAGGCTTGAAAACTGTCTGGGTTTTTTAGTTTTTTTGGAATATAATGTTTAGTTATTATGCTGTTTGCGTCTGAAAATGATACCAGATTATTGCTAGCCAGTTTGGGGAAGTTGCCCCTGTCGGAGAAATGCCCGTTTCTGCTTATACTTGTCGGGTTGCCGGGAACAGGTAAAAGTACCTTTGCAAAGCATTTTGTAGAACACATACCGACTGTGGTACTGGAGAGTGACGCTTTGCGTAAAACCCTGGTAACACAACCGGTTTATACTGATACTGAGCATACCAGAGTTTTTACGGCAGTGCATACGCTTATGGCCAAACTGCTAAAGCAGAAAGTATCTCTGGTGCTGGATGCTACCAGCCTGACCGCTAAAGACCGCGAACCTTTATATAAGATTGCCTCCGGGGCGGGAGCCAGAAATTTTGTTGTAGAGATTGATTTGCCTCCGGAGATTATCAAAAAACACCTGGAAGAGCGGATACAGCAGGGTACATCCCGCTCTGATGCGGACTGGGAGATTTACCTGCAGCTGAGGCCGAAGTTTGAGCCTGTTTCCGGTAAATGTTATCGTATAAAGAGTGAGTCTGACTTTCAGCCGGTGCTGGAGTATCTAATAAAAGATGTAAAAAACTATATTTCACAAGAGGAGTGCAGATAATGGAAATAAAAGTCATTCAGCAAAACCCCCGGTCAATTACGGCTGATGTTTTGGCAATGCCTGTTTTTGAAGGGCAGGATTTAAGTTTTGAACTTAAAGAACTGGATGCCAAGCTGGGGGGCAGCCTGGCTGAAATGAAAGATAAAACCGAGCTCAAGGGTAAAACAGGAGAGCTTTATCTGATAAATACGCTGGGCAATCTACCTGTTCGCTATTTGGCCGTATTCGGTTTGGGAAAAGCTGATAAATTCGGGCCTGACGAACTCCGTAAGTCTGTGGGTGAGCTTGCAAGAGCTTTATCCAAAAAGGCTTTCAAGAATATGGCTATCTGGTTAGGCGAGCTTCCGCTTGCGGCAGATGTGCTGGCCGAAACAGCGGTTGGCGGCGCACTTATGGGCAGTTACCGTTTCCGCAAGTATTTTACCAGCGGCAATGAAAACGGGGTGATTGATGAAGTTAAACTGGCACTGGGGGACAATGCTGACCTGGCCGGTGCCTCACAAGGGCTTATCAGGGGGCAGATTGTAGCCGAAGCGGTCTGTTCTGCCCGTGACCTTATAAACGAACCTTCCAGCAATATGACCCCCACTGATTTGGCAGATTTTGCACAGCGTTTGGCCGAATCTACAGGCCTTGGCTGCCAGATATTTAATGAATCCCAACTGCTTGAAAAAGGCATGGGTGGCGTGCTGGGAGTGGGGCAAGGCTCATGTCAGGCACCCAAATTTATTGTCCTCAAATATACCGGGCGTGATAGTGATGAAATTGATTTGGCTTACGTGGGTAAAGCTATTACCTTTGATTCAGGCGGCATATCCCTGAAACCCTCGGATAAAATGTGGGAAATGAAGTCGGATATGTCCGGCGGGGCGGCCGTGATTACATCTATGGGGGCTATTGCTAAGCTGAAGCCGGCGGTAAATATTATGGGTATTGTGCCGGCTACTGAAAACATGCCCAGCGGCTGTGCTATCAAGCCGGGTGATGTTTTGCGCATGGCCAGCGGAAAGACGGTAGAAATCCATTCTACTGACGCTGAGGGGCGGCTGATACTGGCTGATGCCCTTGATTATGCCTGCCGGCAGGGGGCTAAACAAATAGTAGATATTGCCACCCTTACCGGTGCCTGCTCACGCGTATTCGGCAGTGCCTGCAGCGGCGGTTTTACCAATAATGACGACTTTTATGCCGGGGTTGTATCTGCTGCCAAACAGGCGGGCGAATGCATCTGGCAGCTGCCCACTTTTGAAGAGTATAGAGAAATGATAAAGAGCGATGTGGCCGATATAAAAAATGTGGGCGGTGCGGTTGCCGGTGCCAGCACGGCGGCTTTGTTTTTGGAAGAATTTGTTCAAGATACACCCTGGGTGCATTTGGATATTGCCGGAACTGCCTATCTTGATAAGGACAGCGGTTACCGGGTCAAGGGCGGTTCAGGAGCATCTGTAGCTACTCTGATACGTTTGGCAGTAAATACTGCAAAATAATTATAAATATATGGCTGAAAACCTTGACTTTTGTGCTAAAATGAATGGGTTGCAAATGAGGGTTGGTTTTTGCAAGCAATGTACTGCCTTCTCTTGCATCAGGACAGATTATCCTGGCCGGGTTTAGCCCAGGGTGAATAATATGCCTCAAGATTCTGCAATTTTGGTTTTGCCAAAGTTGTTTTTGTGGTTGGAGGCGGATTATTTGTTATTGGGTTGCTATTACATAGGCCGGGGGTTTTAATATCTGTGAAAAAGCTGCAATATGGCTAAGCTGACAGCCGATGCTTAACCGGGTAAAAACTCTGGTGGAGTATTTTTTAGCCGGGATAAAGGCATCGGTTTTATGCTTTAGTATCGGGCTGAATAGGGGTATCCGATTTGTGACTTACCAAGCCGGCAAGTCGGGGGTGTTCTTCAGGTGGGGGCATTTTGACCTGCTCCATTCACCTGCCGAATATCGGCCGCAGTTTAACCCAAGATAACCGAATATTAAGATGCCATTTTACTTATTATGATAAACCAGGAGTACATTCTTGATATACAATGCTTCCGAATATAATTTTAAAGCACCGGAAATACTTTCCCGTGCCAGAAGAGTCCTGATAAAGCCTTGTGCCCATTATCCGGTGCAGTATCCGGTGAGTACCAGCCGTGAGCTCATCTCCAAAATCATAGCCGGAATCCGCAAACTGAGTGATGCGGATATTATCATACTGGAGGGAGCGCCCGGTGGTGCGCCCATGAAGAGTATTTATAAATCTCTTTCGTATGATTTTCAAAGGGTAGTCTTGCTGGACGTAAATGATTGCACCTGGGTTGAGGTGGATAACCCGCTTAACAAGCCTCTGGTTATACCTACTTTCTGGGTGCCAAATGTTATCTTGTCCAGTGATTTTCTGATAAGTGTTACCCCGTTGCAGGTTATAAACGGCAAGGGCAACTTCTCAATCTCAAATCTGCTGCCGGTACTGCCTTCCAGCAAATATGGCAGCGGCAAAACAGGCTGGGACGCGCTTTATAATCAGGGTATTGAAAAGGTTTTATCTGACCTTTACTTTACGTTGCCCTTTGATATGGGCATCATAGAGGCCACCCAGAAATTTACCAGTCACGGTGACCCCACTAAGGGCGAGATTGAGCACGTGGGCAAGATATTTGCGGGTGAACCTTATGAAGTTGATACCGAAGTTTCACGTACGCTGAATATAAAAACAGATTATCTGGAGTTAATAAAAACGTCCAGCGTTGAACTGGAACGCTGGACTTAAAACCCTTGGTTTTCATTTATTCGGCTTAGTATTTGATGTGGAAATCACCGTAGTTGCCGTTTGTGCTTGACCAGCTTACTTCCACTTCTTGAACCTCAGCATGGGGAGGGCCGGAGCGGAGCAGTTTTAGAAATTCAAGCAGAATATCTTTGTCTCCTTCGGCTATCACTTCCACGTCAGTGCCGCTCTCAAGGTTTTGGGCGTATCCGTAAAGCCCCAGACGTATGGCTTGTGTCCGGGTAAAATCCCTGAAGTAAACTCCCTGAACTTTCCCTTTGACAACCGCTTTCAGACAATGCACGCCTGAACCCCGTATCCCAAGTTATATATCCTTGTTTTTCTTCTTCTTGCGGACTACTTCCGGTTCTACATTCGGCTGGAAAAACTCACCCGAAACTGCCGGTTTTTTGGAATCTTTCTTCTGTTTTTTGGTCTCGCGTGATTGAAAATCTCTGCCACCCATACGTGTCCTCCTACAATGCTAAAAGTTTATCAAATGTTATCTTCGGCTGTAAAGCTGTTTTCAAACTGCTGCAAGGCTTCTTTGGCGGCGCTGGTTTCGGCTTCTTTTTTGCTGCGCCCCGAACCCTCCGCCAGCACTTTGTCTTCGGTATAGACTTCGGCTATAAACAGGCGGTTATGTTCCGGCCCGCTGAAATCTATAATACGGTAGCGGGGTGTAAGCTGAAATTGGGCTTGCACAAGCTCCTGCAGGCGTGATTTGTAATCAATATTGGAACTCAGGGTTTGCACCCGTTCCATTTCGGTCTTAAAAAGGCGGAAGATAACTTCCCTGGTTGCATCTATGCCTTTATCCAGATATATGGCTGCCAGCACGGCTTCAAATGCACCCGCCAGATTAGCCGGCTTAAAACGCCCCTTGGAGGCATCTTCACCCCGCCCCAGATAGAGGTATTTGCCAAGATTGATGCCCAAAGCTACCCTTACCAGGCTTTCCCGCCGCACCAGCAGGGAACGGAAACGGGTCAGGTCACCTTCCTGAATATCAGGGAAATCATGGTAAAGCCGGTCTGCAAATATTACACCCAGTACGGCATCACCCAGAAATTCCATTCTTTCATTAGAGCCGCTTAAGTGGTTTGGGTTTTCGTTTACCCATGAAGTATGTATGAGCGCCTGCTCCAAAAGGGACAGATTTTCAAACTTTACTCCCAGGGATTTTTCAAGTTCAGTTAAATCTAACATTTCAGATAAGATTATGCCATTCGGCAAATACATGTCAAGCAGGAACAAATGCAGGGTTTTCTTGACTTAAAATTAAAAAGCATTTATGATAGTCCTGATATAAAAATGTATATAGGAGATAGGAAACGGAATGAGTAAACTATTAGAGAATGCCGGCGTCATAGCTTTCATCTTAGCCTTCCTGTTTTGTTGCTTTGGCATAAGTTTAGTTATTTTCTATGGCTTCCTTTATATGCCTCCTGCAATTACCCCTATTTCATAAGATAGTTTTTGCAAAACAATGCCGCACTTTTTAATATTGATGCGGCATTGTTTTGCAGCTTGGTTCACTGTATAATCCGTGTGCATGTTGGGGAATCGTCTAGCGGTAGGACAGCGGACTCTGAATCCGTATGGGAAGGTTCGAATCCTTCTTCCCCAGCCATTTCGTTCTTTACGGCGCATTCGTCTAGCGGCCCAGGACGCGTCCCTCTCAAGGACGAGATCACCGGTTCGAATCCGGTATGCGCTACCAACTTTGTTAAAATATAGAACCTCCCTCGTGGAGGTTCTATTGTTACCCGCAGGCAAAGGTATCGTGTATTCCATCGCAAATCCTTCCGGGTTGAGATCTATTCTTCTTACAAATCGTCTCAGGAAAGCCTTTTGCTGCAGAAATGATTTTTCGCTCATGACCTGCTCAAGTTCGCCAACGTAGCCCGTTACCTTATCTTCTTCCAGCTTTTCCGGCTCGTCCGATTCGAGCCTGCCTATGATGCTATCCCTCTGTTGCTGTAATTCATGCTGACAGGCTCTTAGTTCCTTAATCCGTGGGGCTAGATCGTCCATATCCAACTTGCCGCTTGAAGCATCGATAAGTTCGATTTGATACCATTGGAATAAATTCTCAAGTATTTCAAACTCATTAAGATTTTCTGTTGGGGCTTTATCTCGTATTAATTTCGTAAGTACAGACTTTGCTGATTTGGATGTCAATATTACTGGAGCCATCCCAAGTGTAATGCCCAAATGTTTTTCTATAATATCAATTATTGGTCTTAACTTATCGAAATATTCATCAAATTCAAACCAATCTTCAGTTTCATGAATTCTAGTGAGGGACGTTTTAAAAAAGTCATTGCCAAGTAACCTTGACCATTCCTGAAGGGACGGTGGAGTCGGAACGGCAGAAGGTAAACAGCGGCAAACAGCTCAGTTTAGTGGGGAAATAGCTACTGGGCTTAAGTCGTTTATAAGGTATAAGGGCTTGGAGTTATCTTCCAAGCCCTTATTTTTTGGGATCGTGGATGAAACAGCTCTGATTAGTATTTCTGGCGGTATTATAATAGGTTTTCCAGTCTCTCGGTAAAAAAAGTAGGATATATATTAAGCACTTCTCGAATCCTTGGCTCATTACGCCTGATCGCTCGAATTAATGATTTTTTATCTATTGGACCATTCCCAAGAATTTCACTCAAATCAATAAAGTGTTTTACCAAATATCCTTCGTTTTTCCGGCTCAGAAACCCGTGCCTCCATATTGTGGGAGAGCTCAAGGAATGTCTGCACCAAATCATTTTTCTGATCCTCGTCTGCCAAATAGTAAGCGAGTGTACCTGTAGCTAATTGAGTTACTTCAGCATCTTCTAACGCTTGTTCTGTTTCATGAGTATAGGACATTAAATAGTTTTCAATGGCAGACATAATATTTACTTTCCATTGTATCTGGTCTGTAACTCCTTCGATGTCGAATCCTTCATGTTCAGATACAAATGCTCCAATGAATTCTCTTATTCTTTCAGTAACATACGCTCTTACTACGTCTAGTATATTTAACTTTATTGATCGATATCTATCGCTGTGATATAAGGGATCAAAAATAGTAAGTAAGCTGCTTGTACACGGTTCAGAGTTTCCTGGATTAAGTAAAGATTTGATCCTTCTCCATCTCCGTCTTCCTTGTACCGGGCCGGCTTTTTCATCATATAAGTCGTTATCGGCAAAAAGAATACTGCCTTCAGTATGCTCGTCAGCCCTGCCGGCGCGCCCAATTAGATTATGAAAATCCCGAACACTAATTGGCTCAATACCTTGGTAAACACTGGTAACAATTAGATATCGAATTGGGAGATTAACTCCTTGAGCTAATGTGTTGAGCGATTTCCGGATTGTGTCTGAGGACATATACAAGTTTTTCTGGTGTGACTACCAGAATCTGCTTTTGGCCGAGTAATTCTTGAATATTAAAATCAGTTTGAAAAACATAGGCTATTTTTAATCTCGTGACATAAAGCTCTAAAGGGGGCAACAATAACGGCAAGAGAAGTACGTCTGGCTAGAAATGAGCTTCTTATTACTATTTCAGTAGCTCTCGTTTTTCCTGCGCTTGTTGGCATTTGTACTACTGCTGACCTACCCTGATAGATACCCTTCTCTCCAAGCATATGTTGGGCTGGCCAAAGCTCTTTTACAAAAGTTTCTTTTCTTAGCGCATCAGCCCACTGTTCGACTGGAATACCAGAGTATGATGGTATCGAATACCATGTTGAATTCTTCAGACGCTTTTTCAATACCGCACATATAATATCGGATAAAAGTAGTTGTCGCGGCGAACCAATATCATATGCCTTCCGTCTCAAATTCACAGCATTCTCTAAAAGCTGCTCTCCGCTCTCATTATTTCGATAGAATTGTATTAGTGAATTCGAAATATTATTTACAAATTTTCTATATGCTTGACTGGTACCATTTGAGTATGCGGAAAGGTCTAATTTAAGAAGCCAGAGTAAAAACCGCTCTAAGCCGAGACACTCTAGGTCTAGATGATCATTCTCAATTCGATTTGCAAGAATGCGTGAACTGCCTGGTAACCCACAAAGGTAGTAAGCTGCGGATCCCAGCAATATTAAATATGAATCCAATTCCTGATGTAAATGTGATTGCATATATGCATCAAAAAAATGAGCGGAAAATTGAAGGTTCCCCGTAAGCTCATTCAGTCTCTCTGGGTTCGGATTCTCTGAGTTAAGCTGAGCTGTAAGATCTCCGAGTATGCCTATGGTTAAACTAAATAGCTTAGAAGGATCAATATCGATTTGAATATGATGTTGTTCTGGAACATCATATTCGTACATTTTCGCTTTTGAACGAGTAATGCTTAAGAAAGTTTGAGATCCCTTTTCAGGCTTCATCAGCGGCTCTTTTATATAAACTGTGAACGAGATTCATTATGTCCTTACCATGTATAACTATTAGATTTAGGCGCGTGCCATTTGGATGACCTGTTGTGTTCGTACCAGATAATATTTTTTCATCAAAGCATGAAGCTGAAAATAACGCTGCTGCCCCAAAAGATTCCTCGTAAGGGTTATCTACCGGATTTTGGAATCTCTCGATTTGTGATGCTTGTTCTGTTTTACCTTTTTGAGTCAACTTTTGTTTTATAAAGTTTAGTGATTCCGCTTTTCTTCTAGGATCTTTGCCAGAATCGTCTACAGCTTCCTGAAGTCTGTTTTCAGGAGACCCTGTGAATTTGGCCTTCGCCTCATATATGGTAAGCATATCTTTTGATGTAATTTTCTTTTTATTAAAAATTTTGAGCCCAATTATGTCACAACCTTTGGTTGAGTCGTTACGTGAAGCTTTATCACAAAAGCGAACCCTGGGCACCCAAAAATTCAATGAATATTCAAGGTAGTCTGCTACTAAAATTTCTCCAAAATCCCCAGAACGAATACTCGGGCCTGGAGCGTTTTTTATATCAGGGAACTTGATATTGGTTAAGTAGTCAGCTCTAGATAAACCATAACCTTTTCTCAAATCGTCAATTTCAATGTCTGAACAATAGTGTTCTCTAAAATGCTTTGCCCACGCAGAAAGAATCTTTTCGTCTGGCTGATGGTTAAAACGAAAAACTCTAATCGTTTTACCATCGGTAGTTGTTAATAATTTCCCGGTATCTACAAGCCACTTAACGTGATCCAAGAGTTACCCTCTTTTGCCATTGTACGCATGTATTTTCATTAGTAAAAATATCGAAACTGTAGTCTTCAGTAGAGCGTCTCCCATCGCCAGGTCAGGGTTCATACGGGTTATCAGGATGTTGAGCCTACCGTAGCGTTTAGCTTCTTCCGAGACATGCGGGTCAAAGGCAAAACCGCAGATTATGAGCAAGTCAAAGCCTACTCCCTTGACTGCCTCCTTGGCGGCATCTTTTACCAGGTCGGGACCGACTGTGCCATGCTCGGGGCCGATACAGACCGCCACCCGCCGGATTTTACCGTCCTTTTCGGTATATTCACCTTCAGCGTGAAGCCATTCCCCGGCATATGGTTCCAGGCGGTCGAATCTGAGCCGTTCCTTCTTGACTCGGTTCTCCACACCAGCCTTCTTGAGATTATCCAATATCATTGTCTCGAACTGCCCGGCACTGGCTTCTTTCTGTGCCTCTAGCTCCGCTGCCGGTCTCTCCTCGTCAACAGCAATGACACGGTGCGGAGAGAGGCTTTCCACAGTAAACGGCCCAGTAACGCGGATGCGCTTGTTATCTTCATTGGGCTGGTCATGAAGGGTTTCCGTCTCCGCATAGCGGGCGATGGCAGCATCAATCTCTTTGCGGCTCATGCCCTCTTTGATATCCGGATTGTTGGCTATAGACTTGAGGGTAACATGAGGCACGCGTTTGTAAACGAATCCCTTTCTGATATCTCCCTCAGTCTTATAGTCTGGGGGTGTCCGGCCGGTAAGCTCGGTCTCTTTTTTAATGCCTTCAGGAGAATCCGCAAGCAGATAGTAGGGGAAGCGGCCGGCCATGAGGCGTGTGCGTGCCAGTGCCAGTGCGACCCGGCTGGTATCTATGGTTATCCAGCGCCGGCCCCACTGCTCCGACGCATAGGCGGTGGTACCGCTGCCGCAGGTGGGGTCCAGCACCAGGTCACCGGGGTCTGTGGTCATCAGGAGACAGCGTTCAATTACCTTTGTAGCTGTTTGAACGGCATATATTTTTGAATCAGCATACGTACTAGGTACTGTGTCTAGCCAGACATTTCCTAATCCAGTTATTGGCAAATCAGAAAGGTACCGTTTGTATTTTAACCAATTACCCATTGGCAACACGCGTCTTGCGAGTGAAAGGCGAGCTAGCCCTTCTTTGGTTGTCTTCCAGTGATAGCCTGACGATGGAATATAAGTTCTTCCATTATAATCGAAAGGAAATGTACCAGAAGCGGTTTCTCCCTGAGATAATAGATTGTCATCCATAAAACGCTTTCCCTCAGGCAAGATTGTCTCTCCCGAAGATTCTTCTGAGGTTAGCCTTCTGATAGTTTCGTCACTAAGTTCAATCATGTCATATTGAGTTTCTACAGTTTCTTGTTTTTTGGGAATTGCGAGCGAACGGTATTTTACGTTTGTTTTATCCTTCGCATACCAAAGCAAATAATCAACCACACAATCTATCAATTCCGCACTAAAACCGCCAGTTTTTCTGAATGTTATGACAGCACAAAAATTATCACTCCCGAACACCTCGTCCATCAGGGAGCGCACCAGGTGTACGTTCTCATCGCCAATCTGAACAAAGACACTGCCGGTTTCCGTCAATAAGTCGCGAGCTACCGTGAGCCGATCGCGCAAATAGGTAAGGTAAGAGTGAATGCCCAGCTTCCAGGTATCACGGAAAGCTTTAACCTGTTCCGGCTGTCGGGTAGCATCTCCGGCGCTGCCGTCCTTTACATCCCGCTTACGGGTGCTCACCTGCCAGTTTGAGCCAAACTTAATGCCGTAAGGGGGGTCAATGTAAATCATTTGCACCCGGCCTTTAAGCCCCTCTTTCTCCGCCAGGGAGGTCATCACCAGCAGGGAATCGCCCAGAATCATGCGGTTGGACCAGTTCTGCTCGTGCTGGTAGAACTCAACCATCTCTTCAAATTTGATGCCGTTAAAATCGGAAAAAAGGTCAAGCTGGGCGGGCTTGCCTTTGTTTGCCTGGGCACGCAGGTCTTCAATGATGTGCTTGGGGTGTATTTTCTCCTGGATATAGACAGGCACCGCCGGCACGGCCAGGTCTTGCTTGTCCTGTTCATCCTTGCCTTTCCAGACGAGCTGGGGGTCGAGGGAAGGGTCGCGGGAATAAAGAATGGTCTTCGGACTGGCTTCATCTTTGACCACGAAATCACGAAGTTCCTCGGTGGGGATGTTCTTCCGGCGGTCTTTATATTTGAATGCCTCGATATTTACCGGAGGTTTGGTTTTTTCACTCTTAGCCATAATCTGCCTCTTATCAGTTATTCAATCTATATAGTCCAGCCCTGATGCGGATGAATAGTTCAGTATTATTTCCGGGGTTGCCGACCCTGTGTTTCGGCAGGAAAGTACCTGCCCAATCAACGCCGAGTACCTTATTAACTTGAGCAGCGGTAAACTCTTGGGTGAGCTTACCAGAACTAATCGCTGCACGGAGTCTCTTTATAGTTTTTCTTTCCATTGTAGCTAAGTCATTCTTCCTAACAATCGTCCGGCCACACGTGCATCGGAGCATTTGACCATCAGGACATGCTGTGCGCCAGAACTACGGGATTGCCTCATATTTTGCCGAAACCATACTGGTGTTAACTCAAATAATGTAAAAGTACCATCCTGTTCTTCGAGAGCCGCAATTATCGCATCTACGCGGTTAACAGTGGCAGGAGTCGAACCGATTTCAGGAACACCATAATGAGCAGACTTGATAAGAATTCGCCGATTATTCCATGTGGCTTCATTACTTCTCCTGGAGATAATGGTTGCTCTAAGATGATTGGCCACGTTCTGAGCATTCTCATAACCCCAAAGCCTTGCTCTATTTCCAGTTTCACGGTCTTGTGGCATTATTGACTCCTTTAACGAACGTTCGGACGGTATTCTTGGCATCCCAGGGGTCAGAGATCTCTAGGAAGGCCCAGCGGCCGAAGCTACCGTGGTTATTCACCGCTGGTACCCAGAGTGTCCTGGCAGTAGCTACTTTAGCGGCCTTGTCCTTCTTTTTTTCACCGGTAACTTCAATGATGAGATTCAGCGGGTCATCATTACCATCTTTAACACGCACAATGAAATCGGGAATATAGTTCCTATCTTCGCCGTCCAGTGTGTATGGAATGGTAAAATTGAGGTTCTGGTTCTTTACATAGCAGATGACTTCGTTCATCTCCTCCAACGCCTGCGCCATCTTCTGCTCCCAGGATTCGGTGTCTGCCACCACGTGAGAAACATGGCATTTTTTCGGGTCAGTGGAGTAGACCGGACGGGTCGTATCAAAGTCAACGTATCTGGTGGAACCGATATTATCATACGGTCGTAAAATAGGCTTCAAATGCTTTGGTCCATCCTGTGAAGCAATTATGGCTTTATAGATACGGTCGGCGGCATCATGGGTGAACTCAATTAGTAAGAGAAGCTGAGGGAAAGTATTATCCTTGAGGGTAACACACGTCTGCAGCCACTGCCTAGCGATGCCGACAAGCTGCGGGAATAGCCAGGGTTTATCATTTCCCTCATCATCCCGGAAATACTTATCCAGCGTTAATTTGGCAAGCAAGAAAGCCACTTCCTGTTCTCGGTGATTCTTTAATTCATCAAGAGTATGGATACTGGTCTCTCCAACAATGGGGGCATTTTCTGTCTTAGTAGGTATATCACTTGTAGACAGCGACATCTGTGAATCTTCATTAAAATTTGCTGTCAGGCGTTCTCTGGGCAGGTCATAACGGTAGCCTATAAGACGCGGGAAGGTAATTTCACTGGTGATTCTCTCTTCCAAAGAGCGTACTCGAGTAGGCATGGGTCCGGGTTTCGGGTCAATGGCTGAACCGGAGCATGGGATAAAGGAAAATGGCACACCATAGACCTCGGCATACTCCGGGTCGAATTTTCCTTCGTTATTCGGAACATAGCTCATCCTGCGTAAGCCGCGCCCTACGACCTGCTCACATAAGAGCTGAGTGCCGAAAGCACGGACTCCCATGATATGAGTAACGGTGTTGGCATCCCAGCCTTCGGTTAGCATCGAGACGGATACCACACACTTAACGTTCTCTCCAAGCTTGCCGGGTTTGCCTACTGTATTCATTACCTCACGCAGGAGGTCTTCGTCAGTCAGTTTTTCCGCATCCCGCCCCGGGAAGCGAATGGAGTAATCTCTTTTGAACTCCTCTATGGCGAGCGCAGCCATCTTTTTAAACTCTTTGCTCATAGCTTCACCTGATTCGAGTTGCTCGCTATCAATCAGGATGGTATTGGGCGTAGAGAGCCAATTGCCACCGTCATCGGAGTTACGGAATACAGGCAGGTTGCCAGGTACGATTATATTAGAATCATCCGGCAGTTTCTTTCCCCAGCCAGAAATCCAGTCATAGACGAGTTTAGAAACATTTGTGTTATTACAGACAACGATAAAAACCGGTGGTGTTTGTCCTTTAGCTCTGGACTCTTCGTTCTGCTCCCATTTACGATAGTATTTTTCATAGTTCCCGTAGAGACTGTAGAGAGCACCTTCCAATTCTTTTGGCAGTTTAGGTTCTCCACCGCTTTCATCTTTTGACCCCCGTCCCTTTTTCGGTAAATGGTCACGGATGAGTGCCCAGATGTTACGGTATGTTGGTAGGTCGTTTATCATCGAGTCATCGGAAACCGGTACCCGTGGCACCTTAACAATCCCACATTCAATGGCGTCAATCAGAGAAAAATCCGAAACAACCCAAGGGAATAATGTTCCTTCTGGATAGCCTGACCCACGCAGGAAAAATGGTGTGGCAGAAAGGTCATAGGTGGCCTTTACTCCGATCTTTGCCTTCACTGCTTCTAAACCGGATATCCAGACGCGGGCTTCTTCGTCCCTCTTTTCAGCTTCTTTCTTTTCCTCACCGGTAAGGTTAATATCATCCCCATCCACCCGGCGACGATAGCAGTGGTGAGCTTCGTCATTGATGACAATGATATTTTTCTTATTTCCCAATTCACGGCAAACCCGGCGAACCATCTGATCGGGAGTTTCCGTAAATGAATTATTCTGTCCTTTGGATAAAATATCTTTGGTAAGTTTGCCGGCATTAACCAACTCTCGAGGTTTAAAGGCATGAAAATTCGTAATTATGATTTTCGCCTTGCCGAGATCTTCCATCCATTCCGGCGGAAGGATATCCCGCTGTCGATAGTAGTTCTGAGGGTCATTCGGTAATAACACGCGGAGGCGGTCCCTGATAGTGATACCGGGGGTAACAATAAGAAATGTATCTGAAAAACGCACGTCCTGGGGGTTGGACTGCTTGTTCAGCACGTGCCAGGCGATAAGCATGGCCATAACTACAGTCTTACCACTGCCAGTTGCCATCTTAAAGGCAATGCGGAAAAGCTCCGGATTGGCGTCAGCATTGAATTGCCGAAGGCTGTTCTCAATCCAGGAATCGCCATATTTGTTCGCTACTTCGGTCAGATAGATAGCGGTTTCCAGAGCTTCAATTTGGCAGAAGAACAGCTTTCGTTCTCGTTCGGGATTAGTCCAGTATTCCAATAGATGTCTGGTTGTCTTTGTTATCCCCTCATAATTGCCTTTGCGCCATACTGATACCCTGCCACGAATTCGATTAATAAACTCGTTTTCCTCAATACGGTCTCTTGTCCACTCTGTATCGAAGGCAAGCTGGGCAGATTTACCCTTCTTCTTGGGTTTAGCAATCGGGATAAAATAGGAACTTATGCGTCTTGTATATACTACGTCGTTCGTAATACCTTCATCTGAGAAACGAAAGTGACGCGTTGGTTCCTGAAACGGGGAATTGAGGATAGGATTTTCAATTACAACTTGCATAGGGTTCTTCCTTATGTTTTGCTCCCACTACTCACCTTCGAATATGGACAATTAAATATAATGAATAATAGTCGGCACGAATCCTTTTTACTAAAAATTACTTAATTGTGTTTTCAACGTAAGTTAGGAATTCCCTCGCTTTTTTTACCATCTGCTCGGTCTCTTTTTCAGATACAAGCCCAACAGCTTCATAGGTAACCCGGTGCCGTTTCTGCCGAGCTCGGTCAAAATAGTCAATCGTGGGCTTTAATTTTTCTTCGACAACTAGTTGCATAAACTCGAAAGTAGACTTGTGGGCTTCAAAACTTGCAGGGCGATATCCCATATGAAAGATGAAAGCTCTGCAAGCCTGAAGTACGGAATTATATGCGATAGAGTAAGTCCAATCCAGGCTGGTGCCTTTGATTTTCTCGGCTTCAGCAAGGTCACGTCTGGCGAGGTCCATAACTTTTGTTATTTCTTCCCGGGTTGCCTTGAACGGATGGATACGTCCCTCTTGTACCATCTTCTCAATAGACATCTGGATTTCCCTTCAATACCAATTTTCTTTCATCCATAACACGTTTAACGAACGAATCCCCTTTTTTCAGTCTTTCAATAAACTCGTCTTTGCTCATGAGGGAGTAGTTAATTTCTCGTCTAACTTCTTTTTGTGCATCAGACACAAGTGAATGAAGCTCATCTTCATCTATGTCACCCACGACAAACAAGTCAACGTCGCTCTTGGCAGTTTCCTCGTCTCGAGCTATCGAACCGTAAATGAAAGCCAATTCTATTCGGTCAGATTGTCGTAACTTATCTGTCAAGAAATCCCCAAGCCCAATAGTGGCATAGATTATTTTCTTTAGTTCCTGGTAGAAGGGGAACTCTTTAACCACAGCGTAGTATCTGAGATTACCAGCATTCCTTGAACGAACAAGTCCGGCTTTCTCTAAATATCCCAACTCCCGTCTTACAGCGTTCAACGGCTCGCCTGTACGCCTAGAAATTTCCCTGACGTAGAATTCAGTGTCCGGGTTGGTAAGAAGTAACTTTATCAAGCTTCTCTTTGCTTTAGATGTTATTATGTACTCAAGCATTCCCTTATACCATGAACATTCTTTGTGCCCTATCGTATATCGTTTATGTTCAGGTTGTCAAGAGTTTTGCACTATGCGCTCGAAAGGAGAGACATGAGAACCTATATTTCATGGGTTCCCACGGTCGAACAGGGCGAGAAAATGGTTGATATCCCAGAGGATACTCCAATTGAATGTCCCAAATTGAACAGGGGAGACATCGTATCACTGGACACACCAAGATCGCGCCGTAGACGTATACTTATCCCAGTTAGGGTAGCTTCCGTACTGATAACCATCAGTTGGCGGGTACGTAAACACGTGAAGGCTCATGTGGATCAAGACGCCGAGCAGTATCTTCTTGTCGAACCTGCGATTCTTGATTCAAAGCCAACGTAAGAACAGAATCACCACTCACGACCTATAGGTGAGCCTGCATCAAACTCATGATGCAGATGCTCGTTGTTGACTTTGGTAAGTAGATGTCTCAAAGTTAGCCTCGTTCCAATCGTGGGTGCAATGATAAGCTTCCTGTCAAGTATCGAGACCTCCACCAACGTCCCGTTCTGGATCCCCGCTTGGTTAGCGAGAGCTTTTGGGATACGCAGAGCACGACCGTTGCCCCATTTTTGAAAGCGAGTCCTCACGTTGCGACCTCCACCGCTTGTCTACGAATCAGGATGCTATTTCTTACGGTGTTGTCAAGTGTGACTATTAGACCGCAGGGAATGAGGGAGGATTGAAGTAGCGTGACTGACGTCCCTTCGTTAAAAGGGTCATCCGAACGCAAACTCCGCCCTGAAGGTTCTATATATTGAACTACTTGGGCTACCAATAGGTATTTAAAGCCCTTTCACAAAGCTGAAAAGTTTGGAAGAGGGCTTTATTTTTACCTGTTTGCTGTTATTTAGTATTTCAAACCAGGGTTCCGGAATAAAAGTAACTTTCTGCCTTTTTGAGTTTCTTATTTAATAAGTGCAGCCCGAGCTTATTTTTTAAATCAGTACAAAAAATAACTTTTATAAATTTTGGGGTTTAAACAAGCCACGTCACACCAAAGAAATCTTTAAGGGTGCACTGCGTGACCAGCATATGTATGCCAGGTTATATGACAGATGGGCAAAAATAACAAAAAATATGCCAAATTTTTTGAAAAATACCCCCCTCCAAAGCTAAAAAGGGATTTGCTTTCCCCTAAACCCTATGATATACTCTCCCACGTTGAAATTGATTGCCGAATAAAAACGGCCACCTTAAAAGACAGGTTACACGGTAAACAACTCCACAAAAGCCTTCAACAGGCTGGGGTTTTTCCTTGACAGAGAGTAACGAAATGTGATACTATCTCTCTTTGTCTGGAACTAATGCACCTTAACAACTGGATAGCGGAAAGAAAAGTTTTAAAACAATACACTAGTAATTATTATTGAGCTTGGAGAGTTTGATCCTGGCTCAGGATGAACGCTAGCGGCGTGCCTTATGCATGCAAGTCGAACGGTCTTAAGCAATTAAGATAGTGGCAAACGGGTGAGTAACGCGTAAGTAACCTACCTCTAAGTGGGGGATAGCTTCGGGAAACTGAAGGTAATACCGCATGTGATGGGCTGACATAAGTCGGTTCATTAAAGCCGCAAGGTGCTTGGTGAGGGGCTTGCGTCCGATTAGCTAGTTGGTGGGGTAATGGCCTACCAAGGCTTCGATCGGTAGCTGGTCTGAGAGGATGATCAGCCACACTGGGACTGAGACACGGCCCAGACTCCTACGGGAGGCAGCAGCAAGGAATCTTGGGCAATGGGCGAAAGCCTGACCCAGCAACGCCGCGTGAGGGATGAAGGCTTTCGGGTTGTAAACCTCTTTTCACAGGGAAGAATAATGACGGTACCTGTGGAATAAGCTTCGGCTAACTACGTGCCAGCAGCCGCGGTAATACGTAGGAAGCAAGCGTTATCCGGATTTATTGGGCGTAAAGTGAGCGTAGGTGGTCTTTCAAGTTGGATGTGAAATTTCCCGGCTTAACCGGGACGTGTCATTCAATACTGTTGGACTAGAGTACAGCAGGAGAAAACGGAATTCCCGGTGTAGTGGTAAAATGCGTAGATATCGGGAGGAACACCAGAGGCGAAGGCGGTTTTCTAGGTTGTCACTGACACTGAGGCTCGAAAGCGTGGGGAGCGAACAGAATTAGATACTCTGGTAGTCCACGCCTTAAACTATGGACACTAGGTATAGGGAGTATCGACCCTCTCTGTGCCGAAGCTAACGCTTTAAGTGTCCCGCCTGGGGAGTACGGTCGCAAGGCTAAAACTCAAAGGAATTGACGGGGGCCCGCACAAGCAGCGGAGCGTGTGGTTTAATTCGATGCTACACGAAGAACCTTACCAAGATTTGACATGCATGAAGTAGTGAACCGAAAGGGAAACGACCTGTTAAGTCAGGAGTTTGCACAGGTGCTGCATGGCTGTCGTCAGCTCGTGCCGTGAGGTGTTTGGTTAAGTCCTGCAACGAGCGCAACCCTTGTTGCTAGTTAAATTTTCTAGCGAGACTGCCCCGCGAAACGGGGAGGAAGGTGGGGATGACGTCAAGTCAGCATGGCCTTTATATCTTGGGCTACACACACGCTACAATGGACAGAACAATAGGTTGCAACAGTGTGAACTGGAGCTAATCCCCAAAGCTGTCCTCAGTTCGGATTGCAGGCTGAAACCCGCCTGCATGAAGTTGGAGTTGCTAGTAACCGCATATCAGCAAGGTGCGGTGAATACGTTCTCGGGCCTTGTACACACCGCCCGTCACGTCATGAAAGCCGGTAACACTTGAAGTCGATGTGCCAACCGCAAGGAGGCAGTCGCCGAGGGTGGGACTGGTAATTGGGACGAAGTCGTAACAAGGTAGCCGTAGCGGAAGCTGCGGCTGGATCACCTCCTTTCTAAGGATAATTGGCCTCGTGCCTATTAACCTAGGTCGATATCCGACTTAAAACGGATACTTCTCTTTTCTTTCCGCTATCCAGGGGTTAAGGTGTTAGTGTTATAAGGGGATAAAAATTACTTTCTCCTGATTGCCAACCTGTATCTATCCCGCTTTGAAACTCATGTAGGTTTTGTTAGGCATTTTGGGCTGAAGGACTTGCGCTAAGCGTCCTGTTTGCTATATTATATTGACGTTTTTCGGGTAGTATTTCGAAGATACCCAATCTGTCTGTTGTTATCAATCGGGCCATTAGCTCAGCTGGTTAGAGCGCAGTCCTGATAAGACTGAGGTCCTTGGTTCGAGACCAAGATGGCCCACCATAAAGCTAAA